>MDTD01193331.1_pt1 | contig 98824 bp, 79 predicted proteins | sample 811221 | NCBI WGS metagenome assembly MDTD01 (sample SAMN05326646, study PRJNA326480) | marine metagenome | isolation source: seawater | place: Pacific Ocean: South West | collected 2011
CGTCAGGCTCACATCACCGTCCGCCGCCGCCCCCGTCCCGGCGCTCACGCTCGTCGCCGTCAGGTTCGCCCCGGCGTTCGTGATCGTGATCGTCCCGCTCGTGCTCGTCACCGCGCTCGTCACGTCCAGCGTCTGTCCGCCCGTCTGCGCGAAGTCGATCGTCCCGGTGGCGATGGAAGCGCTGGACAGGGTAGTCCCGGCGTCCGCGGCGTGGGTCAGACCGATCGCGCCGGTGGTCGTGTCGGCGGTGATTGTCGGCGCACTCGCCAGTTCCAGAGCCTCCGTGGCGCCGATCCCACTCGCCGCGTTCAGATCGATCGTGTCGGCATTGATGTCCGCGAGCGTGTCGGTGGCGGCGTCATCGATCGCTCCGCCGGTGGCGGTGAGCGTGGCCGTCCCGGTCCCCGCGGAAATCGCCGGTGTCGCCGCGGACCCCACAGCGATATTCCCGGTCGTACTGATCAGTGTGACGTCGCCGTTGCCCGTGGCAGCCCGCGAAACGGTCAGGCCATCACTCTCGGTAATTTCGACGTTGTTGGCGGTGGTGGCGGCATCCAGATCGGCGACGGTGATCTCGAGTGCGTTGCTGGTCGTTCCGTCGTGACCAATTCCGGTTGCGGCGCTGAGCGTCGTCGCGGCTCCGGCGCCGTTGGCCACGATGTCGAGCCCGGTATCGCCACCGTCGAGGATCGCGCCGTTGGAGGATGTGACCGATACCGCGGCCCCAGTCGCGTTGGTTGTTTCAAGTCCCGCTGCCGCCGCGGCACCGCCGAGTGTCACGTCGTCGTATGCGGCGAGTGAAATCGTGCCGGAACCGGCGTTGATCGAAGAACCGTCGGCCATCGTGATGCCGCCGGTATTCCCACCGTCGTTGTCCGCAGTGAAGGAGACGGCACCATTATTGCTGCTGAGGTTGGCCGTGGCGGCGTTGAGAAGGATGCCGCGGCTGGCGGTGACGGTGAAGCCGCCCCGGGCCACGACCGCGCCGTTGATGAGGATGTCGGTGTCCTGGGTTGGGGCCGCGGCGTTGCGTTCGATCGTCAGGGTGCCTGTACCGTTCGTTCCAGATTCCGCTTGCGCGTTTGCTCCGTCGGCGTCGATCTGCACGGCGGGGTTCAGCGCCGGAGCTCCCGTTGCGGTCGCGCCACCGTTGATGATTCGTGACCCCCGCAGGATCAGGTTCTGTGCGGCTTCCGCTTTTCCCGCGGCCTGGATCCAGATTCCCCCGGCACCGTCTCCGTCGTTATCCGCGACGAGGGTGAGGTCGTAGGCCCCACCGGCGGTCGCGACAGCGGCACCGAGGATGATGTCGCCGTTGGATGTGATCGTACGCGATGCGTTGAACGTTACCGGAGCCGCGATCTGCACGTCTCCACCACCGGTGACCGAAATGTTGCCCTGTCCCACGGTCGGTGCCGTGTTTACGATCACGCCGTTAATACTGAGCGTACCTCCGGTACCGCCCGACGAGTCGACGTCTCCCGCAAGGGTCACAGTGGTTGAGTTCGGCGCGCTGATGCTGATGTTGCCGCCGTTTCCTCCGGTTCCGCTCCACACCTCCTGGCCGGCGACCGACGCCACTGTCACAGTGCTTGTCGTGTTGTGGGTGAATGAGATGTCGGCACCGTTTGTCCGGAGCTGGGAGATCGTCGTTGCTGCGGTGTTGTTGCTCTGCAGGACGATGGAGTTGGATGCACCGGTGCCGGCAACGGTGACGGAAACATTGTCCACGTCCAGATCGAGGTCTTGCGTGCTCCCGACCCCGTCAACCGCGGTCAGAACGAGCGTCGCGGCGGTGATGTCCGTAGTCGTATCCGTGGCGGTGTCGTCGTCCACGGTGGCAAGAGCGTCCAGGGTAACGGTACCGGTCCCCCCGTTGATGGTGGCGACCGCCAAGGCCGTGAGGGCGTCGATTGTCACGTTGCCGTCGCCGGTGGTCGAATCCACCGTCAGCGCCCCGGAAGCATCGAGGTCCAGGGGGGATGCGGTCCCAATCCCATTGGCGGTCGTGGTGGTGAGGCTGATCGCCGAACCGGCGAGATCCGCCACTCCGTCATCGGTTACCCCGTCTATCTCCGCTGCGGTCAGGACGACCGCTCCGGCGCCGGCGTCCACCAGTGCCAGAGCCAATCCGCCCGCTCCAATACCATCGATGTAGACCGCCCCGTTTGCGGCGGTCGTGTTCACGGCCAGAGACGCCGTGGCGGTGATGTCGACCGATGCGCTGGAGGCACCGACACCGCCGGCGGCGGTGGTGACATCCACCACTGCGCCACTGATGTCGGCGGTGGCGTCATCGGACGCCGTGGTGACCGCACCGCCGGCGCCAAGCGTCACGTTGCCCGTTCCGGCGTCGACCAGCGCAACCTGCACCGCACCGATCGTATCCAGGACAATGTTGGCGTTACTGCCGGTCGTGTCGGCTGAAAGAGTCACGGACGCCGCCACGTCGATCGTCGTTCCCGTGCCGATGCCACCGGTGCCACCAGTTCCGGCAGTCAGCGCCAACGTACCAGCAGACAGGTCCGCCGTCGCATCGTTGGCGGTTCCGTCGATGACACCGGCAGAAACCAACGCCAGCGATCCAGCCGTGGTGAACGTGTTCGGACCCACGGCAATCGAAGCCCCTTCGATCTCAAGGTTGCGGGCACCGATGTTCACCGCTGCCGAGGCGCCGGCGGTCACGGCGCCGGCGGTGACCGTCGGGACGGCATCCTTCCCGATAACGATCGTTCCGGTACCGGCGGCGATCTGAAGCAGCTCGGTCTGCGTCAGATCGAACCCAGCAGCTCCGCCAAGACTGACTGCGGTGGTGGTGGTATCCGGCAGAAGATATGTGTTCGCGGCGCCACCGTTGGCGCTGATCGCGCCGGTAAGATTCAGTCCGTCCGCCCGCAGCGTGACCTCGGCGCCGGCGGTGACCGCGCCCACGGTCATCGAGCCGGTCCCGTCTCGGATGGACACCGCCGCGCCGGTGGAACTCGCGGTCACGGCGTCGCCGGTATTGTCGGAGTCAAAGTCGTTGGCACCAAGGCCCAGGGTGACGGCGGCCGTCCCCGCGTTGAAGGTGGCGGTTCCCCCAACGACAAGCCCTCCCGTTTGGGTGATCGCGCCGCCTGCAGTCACCGAAAGCGTTCCAGTGATGGTGTTCCCCTGGAGTACTATCGCGGTGTCGTCCGTGACGGTCACGTTTCGGAGGTTTGCCCCCGCCAGCAGAAAAGCACCGGTGAAGGTGTTGGTATAGGTAGTATCCCCGTTGTCGTCGAGGGTAATGTCCGCCGCGGTGCCATCGTTCATCGCGATTGAGGTATCCCCGCCGACGTTGACCTCGCCGGAGTCGGTGAGATTCCCCGCGGCCACGGTCACCGTGAGGTTGCCGGAGGCGTTGGTCGATCCAAGATCGAGACCCGATGCGTCCACCAGTCCGATGGCGGCACCGGTTGCCGTGACCGTCCCGAAGTCATTTCCCGCATCGTTCAACGTGACATTGGCTCCGGATGCATTGATGGTGGTGGTGCCGGACACGAGCGACGGGCCGCTGTCGGTCAATGCCGCGCCGACCGTCAGGGTCAGAGCCGCCACCGGCCCACCTGCCCCGTCATCAACGCCGCCGAGAACAAGGGCGCCGGCGTCAACGACGGTCACCGTACTGGTGGTCGTCGCCGCGGCGGCGAAGGTGGGAAAGTTGTTCCCGGCGCTGTCCATGGTGATCGGAGCGCCTGCAAGGGTCGTCGTAAACGAGGCGGTTCCGGCTGCCACGACGACAGACGCACCGACAGCGTCGGTGATTGCCCCCCCCGCCGATACGGTGAGCCCCGTCTGAGTCGCGGAGGCGCCGCCAAACTGAACGGCGTTCTGGTCAACCAGTGTCACCGCCGTCGCATCTGTGGCACCGTCGGTGATCGTGACGTCACCCTGAAAGTCATTGGAAGTCGAGTCAAGGGTTATGGCGTTTCCAGGGACGGCAAGGGTAGCAGTGCCACCGATCGTCAGAGCCCCCGCGTCGGTGACCGCGCCCCCGGCGGCAACGTCGAGAGTGCCCGTGGTCGTGACCGAAGGGAACTGCACAGCTCCTTTCGCGTTTACCGTGAGTGATGCAAGAGGCGTCGCACCGCCGATCGCCCCTCCAAGAGTGATCGCTCCGGTACCCGCACCCCCGGTCGTATCCAGCACGAGCGATGCGCCGCCGTCGGTGGGACCGAGCGAAAGCGTTCCCCCGCCGGTCTGAATGGTGGCGTTGCCGGTCAGTGTCAGCGTGCCCAGCGAGAGGCCGGCGTCGGTTGAGGCGAGCGTACCGCGAACCGTGGATGCCGGTGCTGCAACGCCCCCCGTAAACGTCACGGTGTCGCCGTTCGTGTCTCCGGCAGTGAGCGCGCCGTTCACGGTGACGGAGGTTCCGTCGGTAAACGTAATGGAACCACCCCCCGTTGACGGCGTGACCGTGAGATCGAAATAGGACGTACCGAACGGCAGCGCGTTGTTGACGCCGTTTCCGTCGTACACGACTTCGCCGCTGTCGGAGTTGATCGTGCCGGTGTAGGTTTCGTTGCCCTGGGCGATGATTGTGCCCAAGTTCGTGATACCGTTGGCGGACGTCAGGTTGAAGCCAGCAAGGTCCAGGGATCCACCGATCTCCACTCGGATCGAACGGACGTCGTTGCCGCCGGTGGCGTTTGCAGTGAGGACCGGGGCGGTCGCGGTGTTGGGAATGATGACGGGGTCACTGGACGTGGGCGTACCGTCATTGCCGGGCGTACCATCCCCGATATCCCAGTTTCCCTGGGTGAACCAGTCGGTGGTGCTTGCACCGGTCCACGTGTAGGTTGTACCCGAGAACACCCACTGCGCCGCGTCGGTGACCGTTTCCTGGTCGTTGTTGCCTCCGTTGTTCGAAGAGTACGCCGTGACCGAGTTCGCGCCGATTAGGTCGGAATACGCCACATCGACATACTGGACGACGTCGGTTCCGCCGGCGTTGTCCAGCGTCCACGCCGCGGTGGTCGTTCCGGAAAGACTGACCAGGCTCCCGTTCTCACCAACGGCACGAAACGTTCCGTTCACGGTGGTCGTTTCACCGGAGGTGAAACGAACAGCCTTCCCCGGCGTTGCAATCGTCAGGTTGTAGAACGTCGTTGCGCCACTGACGACCGTCGGGCCCGCCCCGTCAAACACAACCGTTCCGGTTCCGCCTGTGTCGCTGTTGGCGGCGAACGTCCCTACGCGGGTCCAGTCACCGGCGACCGAGATCGTCTGCCCGCCGTCGTTGAGCGTTCCACCGCTCAGGGTGAGGTCACCGTTCACATCCAGTGCGGAGGACAACGTGTAGGTTCCCGACGATATTTCCAGATCGTTGTACACGTTGAGTTGGAGTGAGCCGCCGCCGGCGTATTCGATGACGCCGCTGTCAACATCGAACGGCCCGCCCGCGGTCAGCCCTGCTCCCTGACCGGCGGCGCCGGATAGGATCAGCCGGCCCTCGTTGGAGGTGGTTCCATCCACCGTCAGCACGTTTCCGCCGATTGAAAGCTGGGCGCCGGCACCGATGCTCAGATCGTTGATCGTCTCCGGCGACGCAAGGACTGGATTGTTGGTCAGTCCACCGGGGACAACGACGTTGTCCGTGTTCAGCGTCTGTCCGGGGTAGCCGTCGTTTCCGGGAGTTCCGTCCCCAACATCCCAGTTGGTCTGATCTGCCCATACGGTGTCGGTACTACCGGTCCAGGTGTAGGTGCTCGCCGTGTCGCGCACGATTATGAGCTTGTCGTCGATGCTGTCCGTGACACCATCGTTGTCGATATCCAGTTCGAGGAAGAAGTTGGAATCGCTGTCGGCGGCAGCATCCAGCTGGAGTCCGCTGATCGCGATGGTGTCGCTTGCGGCGAAGTCTGAGAGGACATCGATGACCGCCGTTTTGTTCGCGTTCTCATACGTGAGAGTTCCCGAGTACGTCTGGGGCGTGCCGTCCGAATCCACCTGTCCAGACCCGGTCACCGTGAGAGAGACTGTCGCGCCGGCGGCGAAGGTGACGTTACGCGTCGTCGGGATCGTGATCCGAATATCGCCCGTGGCCGTAATCTCAGGTGCACTCCCCTGCTCGGCAATGTCGACCGTGGCGATAGCCTGCGCCGAAGTCCCCTCGTTGAACGACGTTCCCGATGCCGAGGAAATGGTCGGCAAGGCGTCCGGAACGAATCGAATCGTCGGGGCGTCGTTCACCCCTAGGGTACCCGTATCGGGAAGCCGAGAGCTCGTGGTTGGCCCAGGAAGGGCCGACGTGATCCCGTCGGTCGTGATCGTGAGCGTGACGTCCTCGGCAGTTCCGTCGCTGACTTCAACCCACGCAACACCATCTGAATCAGTCGAGACGACGCGCGCGGTCGCGTTGAGCGGGCCAGCTTCGTCACTGGTCGCCTCGATTTCGGCGCTGCCGTCGACGGCGAGGTGAACGTCCCGGACGTACGGCACCGGATTGCCAGCCGAATCGACCAGTTGCAGGTACACCCGCTCGCGAACGACGCCGGTGCCGTCCGCAACTGCGGTTCCGTCCACGGGGCTCGCCGTGACGCGATCGGGCGGAGCAGGGAAGTAGTCCGAGGAATACGTCCTGTATGGTTCGGCAGGGTTGGTCCCGGCCGAGTAGAATACGGAGGTGTTGGGGTTTGTCGTGTTCGTTGACTCCGTCAGCTGGACGAGCCACGTGCCGTTCGTCTCGCCTGATACGGAATAGGGAAACGATCGGTCTTCACCATCTGTGATCTGTGCACCGGGGAGACCTGTGGCGAGTGCTGTGGTCCGGTCGGAGGTATTGTAGACGTCACCGTAGTCCTGGTCGTCGAAATCGACGAAATGCATTTCCACGTTGCCGACAGCGTTGTCCGGAACGAACGGGTACATGTTCCAGGGCGTTCCGTTCCGGTTGAGAAGCGCGAGCGTCCAGGCATACGCAAACGCCCGAACCCCCGGAATCCCGGTTGCAGTGCCACTGTTAACCGTCGATGCATCCAGCCGAAACGCGTTCTTGTCGCCGTTTGGCGCCTGGGCGATGATCTTGAAATAGTAGTAGTCGCCGATCCGTTCGCCCTGCGACGCGGATACGCCGGAAAAATAGTTCCATCCGTTCGATCCGGTGCCGGGGCCGTCAAAGGTGAGAAGCTCCAGTTGCGTTGCCCCTGACTGGGCAGCGGCAAGGTTCCCGAATGTTGTATCTTTCGCGGTGCTCCCCGTGAGGACGCCGTCGCCGCCCATAAGATAGTACGACCACACGGCGCCCCCGGCGGCGTCAGTCCCCTGATCGGGAAGCGTGCCGTCGAGGTATGGATTGTCGATTGCAAAGTAAATGGTGTCCGTGACGTTCGCGTCCACCTGAAAAAACACCACCATGAACGGGTCAGAGTCACCGTTCTGGGGAGTTCCGGTGGTCTGCAGATAGTTGCCTGCGGAAGAAGGAATCCGACTCTGCCCCCACACCGAACCAACGCCGACGAGGCCCACCAGTACGAGAAGCAGGAGCTGTACAACCGGGCGGAGGAGGTTAGCGGTGTGGGCGCGGCCTCGGGCGCCGTGGACGTTTTGCATATCGGGCCGGGGATCTCCTTATGCTGCTACAGTATATTGCGGTGCCGGCGGTTCTTCTATCCGCGGGGCGTCTGTGGAGCCTCTCTTTGGATTTTCGGCACTGTGGGCGGCGCAGTCGAGTCCGCCGCGCCATCTTTGGCGCCAGCCGTCGGCGAGTCCGGTACCCGGCGGACGGCCCTGACGACGGATGACGATACCTCACCGTGAATCGCGACGCGGCGGGAGTGCCGGTGGAGTTGTGGTACATTTGTTACCTGTGAACGCTGATTGTTCCAACCCACCGACACGCCCTCCCGCGCACCCGCCCCACGCCGACGGGTCGCGGCGCGCCCTCACCCTCCTGGTTCCGCTGGCGCTGGCGGCGATCGCGATTTCCACGGACTGGACGGCGGTCAAGATGGCGGTGCCGGTCGCGGTCGCGGTTATCGTGGCGGTACCACCGAGGACGCTGGGTCTACAGCGCTGGCGGTGGTGGCTGGTCGCCGCCCTTCTGTGCTCGGCGGTGGGGGACTGGTTTCTGTCGACCCGCGGTGGGGAGGTATCACGGTTTGTTGCGGGAATCGCGTGGTACCTGGTGGCGCACGTCGCGTACGCCGGCATGACGATCTCGCGGGGACGGGTGTCGGTTCCGGTGCTGGCGTTCGTGGGTGGCCCGATCTTCGCCTTCGCCGTGGCGGTGGTGACGCCGGCGGTGGACGACCCGCGACTCGCCGCTGCGGTGACGGTCTACGCGGCGGCGTCGGTGTTTTCGCTGGCGGCGGCGGCGGGCATCTCCGACCGGGGCCGCGCACCGGTGACGGCGGCTATCGTCCTGATCGTCTGTTCCGATCTGCTCATCGCGTCGTCGGAGTTTCTGGGATCGGACGTACTGAGCCATTTCATTCTGCCGACGTACTACTTCGCCCACATCCTCTTCGGGTGGGACGCGCTGTTGAGCCTCCCGCCGGAGCGAAACGAGTAGAATCCGGCTACCCGGGACTCGTGTCGGCCTCGCCTCCGTCGTCGTCGAGTTGCGCGTCCGGCGTTGGCTCCTCCGTCGTGTCCGCTCCGTCCGACGCATCCGCCACCGCCCGTTCCGCGGCCTCCTCCGCCATCTGCTCCAGCTCCCGGGCAACGTCGAACATGTTGGGCACACGACCGCCGATCATCGGCGGCGGTGTGGCCTCCTCGTGGGGGCGGCGAGCGCGGCGAATCTCGATTTCGTCGGGCTCCTGGATGCGAACCTCGATATAGCGCCCGCTGGGCGGAATCGGAGGCGATGTCACCGGGCGATGGGTGATGAGCACGGAGTACACGTCGGCCATGTCGCCGGCCTGCTCGCAGATCGTGTAGCGGTAATAGCAGTCACCGCTCTCAAGGAGCCGGCGGTGCGTGGCGTTCTGCGGCAGATCGGGGTCGCTTTCGGTGCGAATCTCGTTTCGCAGGCCCCCGTACCACGCCCGTCCCATCTTGAGCAGCCGCGGGATGCGGGCATTCTCCAGGTAGTAGAGTTCCCATATGCCGGCCATCCCCGGCACGGCGCGGTTGATCTCCCACCGCGACACGGGCAGCAGCGGTGACCACTCGATGCGATAGTAGGCACGGTCGCGGCGGACGCGCTTGGAAATGGATGGGGTGGTACGACTCATTGGGGCTCCCGGCGCATACCGGGGGAGTATACCGCACCGGGGCCGGGCGTTTCAGCGCGGCGACCTCACCCCACCGGCGTCCACAATCCGCCGGCGGCGTGGGACCGCTCGGTGGCGTCCAGAACGCGCTGCACGGCGAGTCCGTCGGCGATGCCGGGAAGCGCCCGGTCCGCCAGGTCGCCGGCGGTGTCTCCGGCGGCGCGCGCACGCGCTTCGCCGCCCGCCGGGGCGCCGTCGCCGTCGCCGTCGCGACCGCCGTCCCGCATGGTCACCGCCCGCAAAAACCGGTACTGGTTTTCGGCGTGGGCGCGGATCCACCCGATGGGGGCGCGTCCCGGCGGTACGGTGGCGCCGGGGTAGTGCTGCACGGTGTCCAGGCGCTGCCACCCGCGCTCGCCACCGTAGTCGCCTCCGGCGCGATTCACGTCGTACCACCACAGACAGCCGGGGTCCATGAGGCTGAAGTGCAGCGCCCCGTGTTCCCCATGGATCCACAGGCGCAGGTCATCCAGCGTACCGGTGGCCACGCGGGATGCCTCAATCGTCCCCACGGCGCCGCCGGCGGTGCGGGCGCGAATCCACGCCACGTCGTCCACGGTCACGGGTCCGGTCTCCGTTGCGCCTTTTGCCACGGGGCGCTCGGGAACAAAGGTCTCCAGATGTCCCTGCACGGCGTCGATGTCATCAACCAGATAGCGCACGAGGTCGATTACGTGGGAACCGAGGTCGCCCAGGGCGCCGCTGCCGCCCTCCTCGCGCCGCAGCCGCCACGAGAGGGGCCGTGACGGGTCCTGGTAGCCGGTGTGCAGGTATTCGGCGCGAAAGGTGTACACCGTCCCGATCGCCCCGGACTCCACCAGCGCCCGCGCCCGAAGCGTCGCCGGGAGAAAGCGATACTGGAAGGTCATTGCGAACAGGGGACCGTCGGGGTGCACGGCGCCGGCGATCGCCTCGGCGTCGGCGAGGGTGCCCGCCAGGGGCTTTTCGCAGTACACGTGCTTGCCGGCGTCCAGGGCGGCGAGAACGACCTCGCGGTGCAGGTGGTTGGGGAGCGAGACGTCCACGGCACGCACCTGCGGGTCCTCCAGGACATCCCGCCAGCGCGCGGTCCACGCCGCGGCGCCGGACTCCCGCGCCGCGCTGCGGGCGCTCTCCTCCCGGGAGGTGGCCACCCAGCGCAGTTCCGGTCGCGGAATGGCGCCGGGGTACAGAAACGGGAGTTCGACGTAGTTGACGGCGTGGAGGCGGCCGATACCGCCGTAGCCGATCAGTCCGAGTCCGAGGTACTGCTGTGGATCACTGTGCATGGGCTTGAGTATGTCACCTACTGCGGGTACTCGACCAGCTCGTCCCGGAAGCGACGCACCGATCGCTCGACTCCGGTCACAACGGGGCCGGCCACCTCATCGGGAAACTCTTCGGGGAGTGCTTCCGCGACGTTTCGAGTTGCCTCGATGATTGCACCTGTGAACTCCTCGATCCTGGAACGAAACCCGTCTGCAGAAACCCCGGCGCGCGCCGCCGTGAGGAACCAGTGAGAAACGCGAATCTCGCTCCAACGGTAGTGTCGATTGGTACCGGAAACCGCCATCGCCATCCGGAGCTTCTGTATCGGGATGCGTCCAACGCGGGAACCGACAACGGGCCATGCGGATATGACGTCGTACAACGGAGCAAGATGATACCGACCGCCGGGTTGAACGAACACGCTGAAGTTCTTTGCGTGCGCGTCCGGAGCGCCAAGAAACCACATGGCGACCTGGGCGATGAGAAACCGCATTCTGTCTTCGGCGTCTGAGCTTGCGCGAAGAATCCGTGCGATATCGAGAATCCCTGGACCGCCGTCACTTTCGTACTTCCGCTCCGGGGGCGTGGCGGTAGCCTGGCAAAAATCCTCCAACGGCCGCCGGATGATCCAGTCAGCGTGGGTGCTGACACGTCGGTCAAACCGTTCGACAACGAGCGCTTTTTGCTCCCCAAACAGCTCGAGGCGGCTTTCGGCAACGGGAAGCCCCCACTCCGCGAGGAGTTTTCCACACAACCATTCGTTTTCCAGGGACAGGGAAAGATCGACTCCTCCGAGGCCGGTGAGTCCGAGTGGGAGCTTGAGAATATGGGTCGACGGCGTCGGCCCGTGGGGGACGAACCATTCACCCTCGTGGTAGAGCAGGGCCGTCTTTTCCTGGGCGCCGGCGATTGAAATCCTGAACTCCTCAACGTCGCGAGCGCCACGGATGTCGTCTCGTTGTGTTTCGCTGAGGATCGTCGCGACTTCGGACTCGCTCACCCGGCGACCGGTGATCGAACGCACATGAGGGAACTCCTCTCCTTCCGGAACGATCTGAAGGGCCCCAACGCAATCGCGACCGATCGCCGCGAGCAGATCCATGGCAGAGGTACTCCTGGTGCCGAATCGACGCTGCATTCGTCGAAGGATATCGATGCTGTCAGGAAGCAGGTTCTCAAAATAGTGCTCCACCCGCTCACCAGTGTGTGAAGCGTTTCGGGGCAAAAACGGCAGGGAAACCGAGAGGGGTCTCCCACGAGTGGATGCAACCCATTCGGGGGCATAGGTGAGGCGGTGTGTCCCTCTGGCGTCTACAGACCAGGTCCCGACGAAGTCGCCGTTCATGGACAGGACCATCGTCCGGATCACCAATCGTCTCCACGTTCAGCACCGTGTTGAGGCTCGGTCGGGCTGCCTCCGTCCGTGCGGGGTCGAATCACAAGATCGGCGTCGAGTGCGGCGATCGCCCGCATCAGGGTTTCGACTGTTGCGCGCTCCGGCGCCCGTTCCAGGAGCGAGATCGTCTTCTGCAGGAGTCCGGAGTCGGTCGCGAGCTCCGTCTGAGGCATGCTCCTGCCGAGGCGCAATGCCCTTAGAATCTGACCAAGTTGTTCGGGTGTCCGCGCCGGATAGTCCATGGATTTATCCCCCTCAAGGTATAGCTTCCAATCTATACCTTATAAGGAATAACGATGGATGTATACCGTATTCGGTATCAGTACTGAACCGTGGGGTCCAGCTTGACCCCGATCCAGCCGCCGATGTCGCTCATGTCCTGGGCGATGCGGCCGATCGGCACCTCGTCGGTGAGCTCCGCCACGAGCCACTGCCGGTCCTGGAAGGGAAAGCGCGCCCCGTCACCGGGGATGTCCACGCCGACCATGGCGTGGGAGTACTCCACGCTGGCCATGAGGATCGCGTCGAACCCCAGGTGGTGCAGGAGGATCGCGTAAGTGATTCCCAGGCTGTCACAGTCACCGGCGAACTGCACGAGGCAGGAGGCGGGGCTGAGGAGGTCGCTGAGCGACTGCGTCCGCTGGTAGGTGGCGCCCTGCAGCCACGAGAGAATGCGCGCGGGCATCTCGTCCCGCGGTACGCCGGCCCGCGCCAGATCCTGAAAGAGCGCCTCCGCAACCGGCTCCAGCTGATCGAAGCTGTCGCGGTAGATCATGCGGAAGTAGCGCCGCCAGGCGGTGACCCACTCCGGCGGTGCGTTGGGGTCCGGTCGCGGAAAGGCGCCGTCGGTGGGGGCGTAGGCGCTCAAGACCCGCGCCTCGCGTTCGATCAGCACCTGGTGGGCGTCGCGGATCTGCGGGTCGGTGATGGTGGCGGGGAGCGCGAACTCCGTGCCCTCCGGAAGCGTGAGCGTGGTGGTTTCCGCCGCCCCCGATGCGGCACCGGGACCGTCCAGAGCCGTCGTTCCGTCCTGATCCCTGACCGCTGCCACCAGATCGTCGGAGAAAAACTGGCTCACCGGCCCCGGCTGGTTGCGCGTGGCGGCGTCCGGCGAGAAGCTGTCGACGGCGGAGAGGATCAGGTCGTGGTACTGCGGGTAGGCGTCCTCGGGGACGTAGGTCATCACCGCCACGTCGAACTCGTCGCGGTTGACGAAGACCATGTAGCCCCGCACCGAAAACTGTCCCACGGAGAAGCGGTAGTCGGCGAAGCGGGAGGGCTGGCCCAGATAGCGAAAGGGGGCCACGTCGCCGTCGGCGCCGAAGCGCTCGCGGATGTAGCGGTCCATCTCCTCGACGGTGACAAACTGGTCGCCGGGGAACGCCATGATCTGGAAGACGGCGGTGCGCTCGGGGTCTGCGAAGCTGACAATGTCGGCGGTGCTGCCGTCCATGAGCTGCCACCCGGCGGGGATATCGACGATGTAGTCGAACTGGGGGTTGCGAAAGACGGTCTGTGCCGACAGCGGTGCGACGATGGCGACCGCGACGAACAGAGCGATTCCGAGGACGAGCGCGCGGCGGGGGCGCGCGGCGTGCGGGCAGCGTGTGGTACCCACGGGGCCTGCGACGACGCGGGCCTGCGTGGTGCGGCCGGAGCGTCCGGTGCGGGCGACGGTGTTGACCGGCGGGTTTGTTCTCAAAGTCGGGGCCTCCTGATACTATCGTCGGTCGGGAGGGTCCCGCAGATGAGCCAGCAGACACCGCCACACAGCACCCGGGTCTCCCCCGCCCGGGTCGGGGGAACCGTCACGGTCCCGTCGTCCAAATCCCACTCGATCCGGGCGCTGCTGATCGCGGCCTGCGCCGACGGCGTGAGCCGCATCGAGAACGTCCTGGCAAGCGCCGACGCCGAGAGCTGCATGGACGCCCTGCGCACGCTTGGCGTCGATGTGCGCGTGGAGGCGCGCAGCACCACGGGCCTCACGGTGGTGGTGACGCCGCCGGCTGGAGGTATGCTGGCGGGCGGCGTTGGCGGTGCGTCCGGCACCGCGGGGACGGGCGGCATGCCGGCGGGCGCGGCGACGAGAAGCGCCGCCGATGCCGATGCCAACACGCCGAACACCCCGCCTGTCATCGACGTGGGAAACAGCGGCACCACCCTCTACCTGCTCAGCGGCCTCGCAGCCCTCCGCCCCGGCGGCGTCTCATTCGACGGCGACGCCTCCATTCGTCGGCGCTCCGCGGCGCAGCTCCTCTCGGTGCTTCAGGAGCTCGGCGCGGTGGTGGAAGCGGGACCCGCGGCGGGGTGTGAAGGCTGCGCCCCCTACACCGTCCGCGGCCCCCTGGTCGCGGGACGCACGGTGGCGGTGGAGAGCCCCACCAGTCAGTACCTGAGCGCCCTCCTCCTGGCGGCGCCACTGATCGCGGCGACGTCGGCGATCGGCGCGGCGGGGGACGGAGACTCGTCGGGCGCCGACGCGGCGGTGCACCTCCCCGCCACCACGTTCGATATCCGGCTGCTCAACGAACACCCCTACGTGGACATGACCTGCTGGTGGCTCGACCGCCAGGGCATCTCCTACTCCCGCGAAGGCTATCGGCAGTTCCGCGTGCCCGCCGGACAGCGATACCGGCCCGTGCAGCGGGCGCTCCCCGGCGACTACAGCTCCGCCACCTTCTGGTTCGCCGCCGCCGCGGTCACCGGAGGCGCGGTCACCGTCAGCGGGCTGGCGCCGGACGACGTGCAGGGTGACCGCGAGGTTCTCACGATCCTGCGCGAGCTCGGCTGTACGGTGGAATGGGCTGACGGTGAGGTTGGCGTCTCGGGGAAGCCGGTCCGCGGCGGATCGTTTGATCTCAACGCCATGCCCGACGCGCTGCCGGCGCTGGCGGTGGTGGGCTGCGCGGCGCCGGAGCCGGTAGAACTGCGGAACGTGCCCCAGGCGCGGCAGAAGGAAACCGACCGCATCGCGGTGATGGCGTCGGAACTGCGACGGCTCGGGGCAACGGTGGAGGAGCTCCCCGACGGGCTGATCGTTCACCCGTCCTCCCTGTCCGGCGGCACCGTGGACAGTCACGGCGACCACCGCGTAGCGATGGCGATGGCGATCGCGGCCCTCGGGGCGACGGGTCCGGTCACGATCGACGACGCCGGCGCCGCCGCGGTGACCTATCCGTCGTTCTTTGCGGATCTGGAACGCGTCGCGCCCGGGAGCGCGCCATGACCGCCGCCGCGGTGAATGCCGGCGCAGGTCCCCTCGACTCGCTGCTGTCGGCTGCGACGACCCACGTCTTCGACGTGGATCACACCCTGACGCGACACTCTACGGGACGTCGCTTTGCCCAGTCCGGGATTCGGCGCGGGGTGTTCCGCCTGCATCAGTTCCTCACCATGCCGTGGTTTTACCTGCGCTACCGCATGGGGTCGCTCCGTCTGCAGGATATCACGCGGGAGATCCGTCCGATCACGGGGATGGCCCGGTCCGATCTGGTGGCGCTTGCCCACGAGGCGTGGCACGACTTCGTTCAGGACGATCTGATCCCCGGGGCCCGGGAACACGTTGCAGCGTGCCGCAGCCGGGGCCACCGAACGGTGCTTCTGAGTACGAGCTTCGACGTGATCCTGGAACCGCTGGCACGCGAACTGGAAGTGGACGCCGTGATCTCCTCCGAACTGGAGTTTACCGACGGCCACGCCACGGGCTGGATCGTTGGAGGCCCCTGTTACGCCGAGGAGAAGTCGCGGCGGCTGCGCGCCTATCTGGACCGCGAACAGCTCGTTGCAGAACGCAGCGCCTTCTACTCCGATAGTTTCCACGACCTGCCCACCTTTGCCATGGTGGCCCACCCGGTGCCGGTCTATCCGGATGCGGTGCTCAGCGTTCATGCCCGCCGCGAGGGGTGGCCGGTGGTGCGCTGGTAGGATTCGGCCCGGCTGAACGGTTCAGCTGAACCACGCCACCGCGAGCCCCACGAACACCGGTATGGTGATCAGCGACACGAGGTAAGTAAAGAGAATCATCCCTCCCGTGTAGTGGAGCTGACGTTCCCCACCGAACGCTCGCGTGACCACCAGTGTCTGCGTCGCCGGTGGCGCCGCCGCCTCGAGCACCACCATCACCCGCAGGCCCCACCCCAGCGGACCGTGCAGCCCCGGCCACGGCAGCGCCGCGAGCAGCAGCACCACGGCCGGGTAGAGCACCATGCGCCACCCGACGAATACCCAGTGCTCCCGGTCCAGCGAGATGCGGTCGCGAATGCCGGCCAGGGCGCCACCCAGTGCCACCAGCGCACCGTCCAGCGCCAGACTCCCCACGCGCAGGCCACCATCGAGCAGCGCCTGCGGGACCAGGCGGTGCGCCCCCGTGAGGGCGATCAGGAACCCAAGGGCCATCCCGATCAGCGGCGGTTTGAGCCGCACCGACGGGTGGCGGAGATCGATCTGACCGGTGCGGATGATCGGCACCGCGAGCGCCCAGAACGCCAGATTGAACGCCAGCAAATAGAAAAACATGCCCAACAGCACCGAGTCGGGGGCGACCCGCTCCAGGATGGGGAGCGGAACGAACCCCGCGTTGTGCAGCGCCGCCAACAGGACGTAGCTTGACCGCTGCGACACCGCCGCCGCCGGGCGATCGGCGAACCACTGTCCCAGGCGCCCCTGGACCGCCATCATCACCAGACACAGGAGAAACAGCGCCGCGAGGAGGGGCCACCCCAGGGCGGACGCGCTCTCCCACCCCGTCGGAATTCGCACCACGAAATAGAACGGGAACAGGATCTGGAGCACCAGTACCAGAAAGACGGGAAACACCCGCCGTTGCATCCACGGATGTCGGAACACGAGAAAACCGGCGGCCGCAAGCGCCGCCAGATAGCCGATCGTCTGCAGGAGTTGCACGAGCACGCCGGATACAGTACTGTGGGCGACCGCGCCACACAAGTGTCATTGCAGGACCGTGCCCTCAGGGGTATCATTGTGACGCCCACGTTCCAAAAAAGTCACGATTATCACGAACAGGAGCAGTCACATGCGGCTACGTACACGACTGATGATAGCCTTCCAGAGCCTCGCCGTGATCGCGCTGATCGCGGGAGGTGTCGGTGTCTGGCAGATTTCGCAACTCAACCGCGCCGCCCGGCAGGTCTCGGACATCGCGACACCTCACCTCTACGCGATCCAGGACTCCCAGAAGGCGGCGATCGAAGCAGATCTGATTCTCACGGCGATCGGCGCCCGGATTCGTCGTACCGACGCCGTGGACGAAGTCTACGGCCTCCTCGACGACGCCGACGCCTCGGTGGCGGCGATCCTCGACGGCGGTGTAGAGATCCTCAACCAGGTTCCACCGCCGGCGGAGGACGACGATATCGTTCAGCCGCTGCGCCAGATGCGGGCGTATCTCAACACGATGCGCTCCCTGGCGGAGCAGCAGATGAACTCGATGGAACGGTTCAACGAGTTCAGTTCGGCGCTGGAGGGCAGCTTCCGCAACGCCCGCCTCGCCTACACCGACGCCGCGGACCTCGCGGAACAGGCGATTGAAACGAACTTGCTGGAGCAGCGCGCCCAGATGGAGCAGACCGCCCGCACCGGCATGATCACGCTCGGCGGTGCCACCCTCCTCAGCCTCCTGGTTGCTTTCCTCCTGGCTGCATCGTTCGCGTCGATGATGGTTCGCCGCGTCCGCGCCGTGCTCACCGCCTCTTCCGCCCTCGCCGAGGGCGACTTTTCCACCACTGTGGAATACACCGGCAACGACGAGCTCTCGCAGCTCGGCACCGATCTCAACCACGCGATCGAACAGCTCGGAACGGTGGTGGGGACGGTGATCGCGCGCGTGACGGTACTTACCGACACCGGGACGCAGCTGGCCGCGAGCTCAGACGAAACGGCCAGGGCGGTGCAGGAGATCAACGGTATCGTGGAAACCAGCCGAGAGCAGAACGACGACCTCGTCGCCAACGTCACCGAGACCTCGGCGATCATCGAGCAGATGGCACGCAACATCGACTCCCTCGATGCCAGTGTGCAGCAGCAGTCGTCGGTCATCGAGCAGTCGTCGGCGTCGATCGAGGAGATGATTTCGTCGGTCGAGAGCATCTCATCGGTGTCCACCCGGGCGCGGGAACAGCTCGAACGACTGACCGGGGCGGCCGAAACGGGGCGGGCGTCACTTGACCAGCAGGAGGCGATGGTCTCGCAGATGTCGACCGCCGGCCGGAGCCTGCAGGAGGCCAACCAGCTCATCGCGGGGGTGGCGAGCCAGACGAACCTCCTGGCGATGAACGCCGCGATCGAGGCGGCCCACGCCGGCGACGCCGGCCGTGGATTTGCGGTGGTGGCGGACGAGATTCGCAAGCTCGCGGAGACCACCAGCGAGCAGTCCAACCAGGTCAAACGTGACCTCAAATCGATGGAAACGCTGATCGCCCAACTGGTCGAGGGCAGCGCGACCAGCAGTCACAGCTTTTCCGACATTCAGACCGCGCTGGAGGATGTCCGCCACGTCTTCGACGAGATTTACAGCGCCATGGAGGAGCAGCGGACCGGGGGCTCGGAGATTCTCGAGGCGCTCTCACAGATGCGGGAGATGACCACCACCGTCCACGGCGGGTCCAGCGAAATGAAGTCGGGGAACGAGCAGATGCTGGAGGCGATCCGCAACGTGAACGATATCACGCAGCGGTCGCGGGAGGCGATGCAGCGCATCTCCGACGGCATGGAGACGATCGCCAGCGCCATGGCCGACATCACCTCGGTGAGTGATCTCAACCGGACGCAGATATCCGATATTATTGCTGCGACTGATCGCTTTGTTCTTCCGGGGGAGAAGCCGACTGGTCCGTCCGACGACGGAGACGACGCCGAAACCCCTTCCGGATCTGCTCAAACTGATCCTGAAGACGCTCCCCGAGATCCTGATCGGAGTCCGTCGGCGCCGGAAGATCCCGCGTAGTCTCCACGACCTTCCGGAGCCCCTCGTCCGCCTGCAGCAGCCAGCGATCGAGGCGCGCGACCACGCTCTGGTTCACCTGCTGCGGATTCTCCTCGTCGTAGTGGGCGAAGTCGTAGTCGATGAGATCGTGCCGGATCTCTCCCACGAGCCGTCGGTGCAGGTCGGAATGGATCGCCTTCAGCATGTAGGCGATCCGGCCCTCCTTCTCGAGACGGCGAACGCTCACCTCGACCCAGGTGCTGGTGAGGAACTCCAATTGCCGGAACTCGGCTGCCGCCTTGCTGAAGGCGTGGTCCTCGCCCAGTTTGATCGACTCGTCAAAGCCGCCGACCCTTCGAAAGAGGCGACGCGTGACGAGGATGCAGAAGCCCGTTGCCCGGGGCTGTGTCCGCACCGTGAGCCGGGTAACCGTGCTCGCGAAGTTGAACAGGAGCTTGTCGAACGCCACGTCGGTGATCGGTCGCGCCTCGCACGTCGCCAGGTCGACGAACTTGCGGTCGATCTCCTCCCAGGCGTTGCGCAGGAACCCCTTCGGCAAACGGACATCGGAATCCAGAAAAAAGAGGAACTCACCCCGAGCCTCGGCGGCACCGGCGTTTCTGCCGCGGGCGGGCATGCCGCCCTCCACCACCCGGCACCCGTGCTCGGTGGCGTATTCGCGGGTGCCGTCGGTGGATCCTGCATCGGCAACGATCACCTCGTAGGAGTCGAAGTCCTGGGCCTCGATGCTCTCGATCAGGACGGGCAGGTAGTTTCCTTCGTTGAGGGTGGGTACGATAATGCTGATACGCGGTGTTTCGGTGTTCATGCCGTCTCCTTGTTCCATGGGGCGCGATGCGACGCCACCGTCTCGGCGAGTCGGGGATACGTTGCGGAATCGATTGCGATGATGTTCCAGATCCGGCAGTCGTCGAAGGATTCGGACCCGTACAGCGACCGGTCCTCGTTCCGAAACAGCCCCACGACCGTGTCATAGCCCATCGCCGCAAGCTGATCCAGCAGTTCGCCGCGGGAATACCCCGCGTTCCGGGTGTTGGGACAGGAAAACTCCATGAGTACCGGCGGGTGGCTCGTGGACAGCGTCCGGACAGCACCGGCGAGGACCGCCCGTTCGGCACCCTCGACATCGACTTTTACGAGATCCGGCGGCGGCACCAGACCTCCCGCAACCATGTCGTCCAGCGGTCGCATGCGGACCTGCACCACCTCGGTCTCGGCGAGCTCGTAACGCGAAAGCTCCTCCGACGGTCGCTCGTAGAACGAGCTGAAGGTGTCGTCGCTGTAGACCCGCAGGTCGATCATCGTGTCGCGATCGCCGAGCGCCACGGGGATCGCTGTCAGGTCCGCAGTCCCCCACAGCGCCACCGAGAGTCCGGCCTCTGCGGCCCGTGCCATGAGCCGAGCCCGGACCGCCGGCTGTGGCTCGAACGCCACCACCCGAACCGGCAGGCTGTCGGCAACCACCGGATTCGCCGCAAGGGGAACGGTCAGTTCACCGTCGTTGGCGCCGATGTCGTAGACCACAAGTTCCGACCGCGGCGGAAGCAGTGCCGATAGGCGGTGGCGCTGGGCCTCGGCGAGCATCGTCATCCAGTAGCGCATGTTCTGGTGGATATCCTGGTATCCGTCGATTGGTGCGGCTGCGTTCACCCCGCTATGGTAGCACTCCCGCCGCGCCTTGCCAAAGGTGAGCGGATCGCACCACAATGCGGCGATGACTGCCTGGGACGTATCACGGATTCGCGACCTGCTTCTCGAGGCAGGACGCATCGCGCTGGATCACTTCGAAGCGCCGCGGACGGAACTGAAAGACGACAACTCCCTCGTGACCGATGCGGACCGCGAGATCGAGACCTACCTCGCCGGTCAACTGGTGGACGGCAGCGACGAGGCGATCCTCATCGGGGAGGAGAGCGCCGAGGGCTGGACCGCGAAACGCGTGGCAGCCGCCCTGGAGGGAACCGCCTGGGTTGTGGATCCGATCGACGGCACCGCACCGTACGCCAACCAGCTTCCCACCTGGGGGATATCTCTCGGACAGATGCATCGTGGTCGACTTGAGAACGGCGCGCTGTTCCTGCCGCGAACCGGTGAACTGTTCATCACCGACGGCGAACAGGTGCTCTACCACCGCGGCGCCCGGAACCCCGCCTACTGGTCCTTCGAGACGCTGACGCCCCTCCCGCGGGAGGACCACCCCTGGCGCGCCAGTGGGATGGTCAGCCTGCCACAGGAGATCGTCCACCGCGGCCGGTTTAGCGGGCACAACCCCGTCCAGAGCAACGGCAGCGCGGTGTACTCGGTGGCGAAGCTCATTCGCGGGAGCTACCTGTGCTACATCGCCCGCATCAAGCTGTGGGATCTGGCGGGGTCGCTCCCCATTCTCGATCGACTCGGGTTTCGTGTGGTGTTCGAGGACGGGCGGGATCTGCCGCTGGAGGTGACGCCCAGAGACTGGGTCCTGGACGCCGACAGCCCCCGCCTGTGGAAGAGCACCGGACTGCTGTTCATCGCCCACGACCCGGCGACGCTGGAACACATGCGCACCCACTACCACAGCGGGCGCTGAACGGGTCGACGCGGGCCGTGCGCGGTGCCGCCCGTCCCCCGGGGCCGGCGGCGGCGCATACCTGCGGAGCTGTGTACTCGCGGCGGCATGCCCCTGCAGCGCCGCGGCGCTACAGGCTCTCCACCACCGGTGCCGCCCGTCCGCGTTCCACCACCCGCAGAACCATCAGGATCGCCAGCGCCACCCCAGACACCACCGCCGTCACTGGCCACACCACGGCAACGCCGGCGGCGTCCACCAGACGGCCGCCGAGCATCGGCCCCAGGGCGAATCCGGCGCCGATGATGATCGGCGCCAGGGAGTTCATCCGCCCGCGGTGACTCGCCGGGGTGTGGTTGGCGATGTAGACGTCCACGTTGGTCGCCGAGAGGATCTCCCCGGCGGTCCACACCAGGGTGATGGGTACGAAGAACAGCATCGTCGTGCCGCCCCCCAGGGTTCCGAACCCCACGAGAAAGAGCGCCGCCGCCAGCGCGACGTTTGTCAGCGGTCGAAAACGGCGGGTGAGCCCCACCACCGGCGCGGTAAACGCCACTACCGTCAGCGCATTCACGGTCATGATAATGCCGTAGAACTGCGCCCCCCGGCTCGGGAAGATGCTGTCGAAAAACAGCGGCAGGCTGAAGGTGAACTGCGAGTACACCAGCGTCATGAGAAGGCTGGCTCCGAGAAAGACAACCAGGAGCGGCCGCCGGGTCAGCACCCCGACGATGCCGCCGACCTCCGCCGCCTCGTTCGGATGTTCGCGGCCGATGCGTTCGATCTCGTCCTCGCTGGGTCGCGATTCCCGGACAAAGAACGCCACCAGCGCCACGGCGACGATAGTGGTCGCGGCGTCACCGAAGAAGAGGATGCGGTAGTTGTAGCTGAACAGAAACCCCGCCACCAGCGGGCCGATGGAAAACCCGATGTTGTGCCCCAGGTAGGTCAGGGAGAACGCCGCCTGCCGGTTGTCGGGGGTGGTCACGTCCACGATCAGTGCCTGCAGCGTCGGTTCCACGAGCCCCATCGCTGCCTGCGCCCCGATGATGAACACCGGCAGCAGCAGCATGTTGTCCACCACGCCACAGAGGATGAAACTCGTCGCCGAGATCAGAAAGCCCGCCACCATGACGCCCTTGCGACCGCGGCCGTCGGCGATCCGGCCGCCGAGGAGCGACCCCGGAACGAAACTGATCGCGGACACCATGATGATCGTGCCCGCCGCCGAGGCGCTGAACCCCGCCTTCTGTGTGAGGAGGAGCGTCAGGAACGGATACACGAAGTTGCCCAGGCTGTTCACGATTTGCGAAAAGAACAGCACATACATAGCCCGCGGCAGTCCGCGGTACATGCGAAACGGGTTGGTCATCTCTCCTCCTGGGTACTACACGGCACGAGCGAGAAACAGGGCTGCGATTCCGGCGGATCCGACCGCCGACACCAGCAGCCACAGGAGCACGGCCCGGAACGGGACACGCCGCCCGGCGGCGACCGCCCGGCGCATTCCGTCGAGACCGGATATCACTGCGATGAGGAGAAACAGAACCGGCGCAACGATCGCTCCGGTCACGGCGACGGACTCCGTCATGCTGCGGCCCGGGCGACGCCGGCTGACCGCAACGTACGAAGTCGCTTCCGCACACCGGATACCGACATGCCGAACGTTCTGGCAGTCTCCTCCAGGGTCATGCCGTCCAGATAGTAGCATACCGCCATCGCCTGTGTGTTCTCGAGCTGCTCCGCGAACAGGCGGTCCAGAAAGTGTCCCGTGAGGATCCGATCGGCGTGATCGTCGCTGTGCGCAATCGTATCGAGGACATCGCCGGCCGGCTGGCTCCGGTCCCGACCGCGCGAACGAATCCGGTTCAGGCACACGTTGGTGGCGATCGTGTACAACAGACTCGAGAGCGCCGTGGACTCCAGTCGGTCCCGGTGCCGCAGCACCTGGACGAACGTATCCTGCATCGCATCGGCGGCGGCGTCCTCGTCCCGGAGCATCGCCCGACACCGACGCATCACCATCGGTCCAAAGGTTCGGTAGGTGTATTCCACGTCGATTGACATGCCGTGAGCCTACGCCCACCCCGCGCGTATTGATATCCGTACTTCTACGTATTTGCGTTCTGCACCGGGAACTAGGTAGTTCTACTTAGGGGATTCGTAGCGTTCTACGGCGACTAACACCCGAGCCGGCCAACACCCGCGCCGGCCCGACACCGGCACCTGCGGAGCACGGTGTGTCAGCCGTCGGCGTAGCGTTGCACCAGCGCGGTGAGTTCCATTCGCTTTCCAACCGCGCATTTTCGGTACAGGTTGTACACGTGGTTTTCCACCGTCCGTGGCGAAATGTAGAGCGCCTCGGCGATCTCGCGATTGGTTCGACCGCGGCAGAGGTGGTCCAGGACCTCGCGCTCACGCTCGCTCAGTCCGAACTCCCTCACGAACAGGTCGGAGACCCTCCCCGCGGCGGTCTGACCGTCGGCACGGTTCAACTGGGCCACGGTGGGCACGATCACCGCCACCGCCCACAGGATGTTGAACACCGCCGAGGTGAGAAAAAAGAGCGGCAAGTCCGGATTTCGCGATATCAGGTGCGGCCCAAACGCCCAGTCCACCGCGGAGCCGACGGTCCACAGGACCCCACCGATCAGAAACGCAACGATCCCGCGGTACCAGTCCCCCACCTCCATGCGGTTTCGCTGAAGAAGCGCCCACAGAAACCATCCGCCGAGATACAGATAGAACATTGCGTTGATCTGGGGCGCAAAGGGAATCTCGCGCCCGGTACCGACAAACACGTAGATGACCATCAGCACCGCCAGCGGCGCCAGGATCAGCAGCCGGGATCGCATCCCCCGCGGCGTGCCCAGCAGTCGCTGGACCATCCGCGGACCCAGATAGAGGAGCGCCAGGCTCACCGCCGCCTGCAGCAGGAAGAACGGAAGATGCCCACCGGTGACCCGACCGTGAGCGTACAGATCCACCGCCAGTACCACCGTGAAACTGAGGTCGAACACCGCCATGGCGATCAGGAGCGATAGGTAGCTGCGGAGCCATCGGAACGGGCGGCGACGGTAGGACAGGTAGAGCAGCGGCATCGAAACGAACAGAGCCGTGAACCCCACCATCCTGAGCCAGAGAAGCAGCCGTACCATCACCACGGCAACTGTGCCGATCTTCGCACCCCGCGTCAATCCGCCATACTGGGCGTCATGATTGGTGAGGCACGGGAGGCGGAACAACAGCGCGTGTTCGACGTCGTTGTCGCACGCACCGACCGACTGAACGACTGGGACCTCGTAGACACTGCGGCGCCGACCATCACCGGGCCGGCGACGTCGTCCCGACCCTCGCGCTCGCGCGACAGTTTCTGGACGCGGTGATCTCCCGCGATCGTGGAATATTCCCAGCACACATAACACCACATCCGAAAGGAAACCACGCTCATGAGGCCATCAACCATGACCCGAATTCTGGGCGTTCTGTCCGTGTTCCTGCTCGCACTCGCCGCCTGTGACAACGCCGGCGCCGGCGGAGGCGGCGGTTCTCCCTGGAGCGGCAAGATCTCCAACTGGAATCTTGGATCGGGATACTCCGTCGCCGTATACGACGACGATTCTTCGGCGACGCTCATCGGTCCCGCAGAGATCGCGTCGGACGGGTCGTTCTCTCTGTCAATGGACACCCCGCCGACATCGGCGCTCTCGCCGCTGTCGGCGCTCGCCGCGCTGTTTGCGGACGTGACGGTCAGCGATGGATCGGTCGACTATCTGCAGGTCGACGAACTGAGGGTACTCGACGCCGGCGGAACCGCAGTCGGGACGATTTCGTATGCCGCGAACCTGACGTCGCAGGAATGGTGGTACGCCACCGGCGCATCCACCGTCAGTGGAAGCGGATCGTTCCTCGTGACGCTGGTCTACGACGTGTCCGTGTTGTCGGGGTGGACGTCGGTGACCGCAACCACCGACCAATCCTTGACCGTGACCTACACCAACGGCACCGTCTCCGGCGGCTCCTGGACCTACCAGGCGGACTGACGCGCGAGTGTCCGGGCTGGTACCTGCGCGTCACTGGACGCGCAGGTACCAGCTCCACCGGTACTCGCCGGCGCCGCCGGTCCACCGGGGGTGACAGTCGGGGCCGCAGGCGGCGGTGCCGATACCGCGGTGGAAGTGATCGACAAGCAGGATCGTCTCCGCCCGCGGTTCGATCTGGTGGGTGTGGGTCAGTGCGTCGAGATCCTCCGGGGCCGTGTGGAGGGCGGAGAACTGCATCGTTTCCCCGCCGTCGGCGGCGATCTGCACCCGCGTCGTGCCGTCCGACAGTTCGATCCAGCGGGTGTCCACGTGGCCACCGTGCTCCTGGGGCACGATGTACGGCACGTACTGCTCCGCGACGGTGCTGCGGTACAAACCCACAGGGCATCCGGCGCTGCGGTCGGGGTAGCTCTCGCCGGGGCCGCGACCGTACCAGCGCAGCGATTCGAATCCCGGAGGCAACTCCATGCGAATCCCCACCCGTGGCACGTCGGGAACCGTGTCGGCAACGGCGACGGTCACATCCAGCCGCTGCCAGCCGGCGCGCTCCGCCCCGTGCAGGGACAGGGACACGACGGCGCGCTCGAGGTCCCCGTGGCGGTAGACCGCCGAAAGCCCACCGGAGGGCTCGCCACGCCATTCCGCGGTCAGCCGGTTCAGTCCGGCGTTGATCCACAGTGACCCGGGTTTCTCCTCCTGATCGGACATGTGCCGGATCAGGTCGTTTTCGGTCGGCGCGCGCCACAGCGAAAGCCCCGGACCCGCGAGTTCGAGATCGCCGGCCCGCAGCACCGGCGCACCTCCGGCATCCAGTGAAAGCTCCAGGGGACGGGCCTCGGCGCCGGCGTCGACTGCGGTGATCGCGCCGGCGGCGACAACACCCCGCCAGGCCGCGGCACCAACGCCCGTCTCGGGGGATGTTCCGTCGATCGACCACGACACCGGCGCCGGGACTGTGGACGCCGGGGATGCGGCGCCGACAACCCACTGTTCCCAGGCGACCTCGTGGCCCGCCGGGGTAAGCGCGGAACCTCGATCGTCGGTGAGGCGTACGGTCAGAAGGCGTTCCGTGTCAGTGGGCGCCGCTCCGACACCGGCAGAGGCCAGGTCCAGGGAGATCTCAACGCTCCCGTCAACCTCCACGTCGGGCACAGCAACGGACCCGTGCCCCACATCCTCACCGTTGTCGCTGACGGTCCATGACAGCGTGTGGCCGGTGAGCGGTGTGAAGTCGCGACCGTTACGCACCTCCACCGTCACCGCCCCGACGGCGCCCCCTGCCGACGCCTGCGCCGTCGCCGAAAGCGCAAAACTCACCGGTTGCGCGAGCTTCCGATACTCCTCCATCGCGGGATGCGGCGTCCGGTCCGGCCAGATCAGTCCGTTGATGCAAAAGTCGCGATCGTTGGGTTCGTCGCCGTAGTCGCCGCCGTAGGCGAAGTACTCACGGCCGTTCTCGGCGGTGCGCCGGAGCCCCTGGTCAACCCAGTCCCAGATGAACCCCCCCTGCAGTCCCGGAAGGGTGCGGAAGGCGTGAAAGTAGTCGGCGAGCCCACCGTTGGAATTGCCCATCGCGTGGGAGTACTCACACAGGATCAGCGGACGCGGGTCCGGCGTGTCCGGAGCCGGGCACGCCGAGTCAAGCGCCGCGTCCGGCACCTGCTCGGCAAGGACATCCGCCGGCGGTACGCGCCCGCCGTCGACGGCCCAGGCCGCGATCTCCTCCACCGGTGCGTACATCGGAGGAATGATGTCTGTTGCGTGGCGCCCGCGCCAGAAATGGTAGCGGTTCTGGCCGTACTCGGTACGAACCGCACCTTCGTAGTGCACGACTCGGTCCGGGTCGACCCGACGGACCCACGCGGCGGCGGCGTCGTGGTTGGAGCCGTAGCCGGACTCGTTCCCCAGCGACCACACCAGCACTGCGGCGTGGTTCACGTCGCGGTCCACCATACGCTGCACACGATCGACGAACGCCGCGGTATAGCGCGGGTCGCGACACACCTCGTTGTAGTAGTGGTGGGCCTCCACGTTGGCCTCATCCCACAGGTAGATCCCGTACTGGTCGCACAGATCGTACCAGTCCGGGTGGTTGGGATAGTGGGCGGTACGGACAGCGTTGAAATTGTGCATCCGAAGCAGTTCGAGGTCGCGAATCATCGAATCCCGCGTCAGGGCCTTTCCCGTATCGGGGTCGTGCTCGTGGCGGTTCACGCCGCGAATCAGGACCGCGCGACCGTTGATGAGCAGCTGTCGGTCGGCGATCTCCACCCGGCGGAACCCGACCCGTTGTCGGTAGACGGCCTGCACGCGCCCGTCGGCGGCGGACCGAAGCGTGACCAGCACGGTGTACAGGTGCGGCGCCTCCCCGCTCCAGGGCGATACGCTCACCGTGTCCGTAGTCAGTCGCAACCGGTCGGCGCGATTCGCCGACTCGTGCTGGTGTCCGTCGCTGGCGGGCGCGCCGGTGCACGTACCGGACACCCGGGCGACCTCCGTCCAGGACGAAGGGGCCCCGCCGTCGCCGTGGAGCAGATCCCCGGGTCCGTCCAGCAGCGACACCTCCACCTCCCAGGGTCCGACAGGTCGGTCGACACGGCGATCGATGCCGGCGCCGGCAAGGACAACCTCGGCAACCAGGTCTCCGCTTGCGTTGTCGGGGTTGAGTCGAGGGCGCAGGCGCAGACGTTGTACGTACGTCGACGGCTCGCGGCGGATGTACACGTCCCGGTGGATCCCCGCCATCCACCACTGGTCCTGGTCCTCGATGAAACTGGCGTCCGAGTAGCGCACCACCATGACGAGCAGTTCGTGTGTTCGCCCCGGGGCACACGCCGCCGCCGGCAGCAGCCGACCGATATCAAACTCCGTTTCCAGCCGCGAGTCCTTGGCGGTACCGACGAACTCGCCGTCGAGCCAGACGATCGCCACGCTTTCCGCCCCGCCAAGGTGCAGAACCAGCCGGTCGTCGGCTGTCACGCGCGCCGCCTCGTCGGTACCGAAGGCAAACCGTCGCCGATACACACCGGTGGGGTTCTCCCGCGGCGGGCTCGGTGGGATCTCGTCAAACGGCATCCGAATATTGGTGTAGTGCGGTTTGTCCCACCCCTGGAGTGTCCAGTTGCCCGGCACGGTGATCGAAGCCCAGTCGCCGGCAGCTACGTCGGAACCGGCAGCGTCGTCGAAACCGGCAGCGCCCCCGACAATGCCGCGAAGCCACTCGGCGGCGGCCTCCGGCGTGGGGAAGAAGCGAAAACCCCACGTGCCGTTCAGGTCCACCACGTCCCCCCGGTCGAGGGGGTCTGCGGCCAAAGCGTCGGTGACGCTCCGGTACGCCGGCGCCCGTGAACGCATCGGTTCGCGGCCGATGCCGATAACCTCGGGACGGGCCCACGGTCGGAGTGAAAGAATGTCAGCGATCGTCATTGGTCGTCCTTTCGGCAAGAATCATTCGCGCACCAGATGCCAGAACCGGGCCTGGTGGTCGGTACCGGGGTCCATGTGGAGGCCACGACTCCGCAGCTGGGCGGCGGTGTAGCGGCGATCGTCGCTCCCGTCGCGATACACGGTGGAGCCCGGCACGGGCACCCCGTCTCCGTCCCGGAGGCCGGCGAGACGGAGTGAGCCCGGGTCCTGGTTGGTCCGGGCCAGTGGGTGAACGTGAAAGACGAACACCTCGCTGCCGTCGTCGGCCTCGACCATCCAGGCCCGGGCGCCGCCCCAGTCTCCCGCGACGGTCGCCCTGGTTGCGGTCACGGCGCTGCCGGCGCCGGAGGCGGGGGCAGCGGCACCTCCGGCACCGGAGGCACTTCCCAGACGGGTAAACCGCCCGTTCATGACCGCCTCGCGAATGCGGCGGTAGAGCGTTGACCCCTCGGCGAACACCGCGCGGTCCTCCCCGGACTCCCGTTCCGGGTCCAACTCGTATCCGTAGCTGAACGCGGCGGCGGTCAGAACCCTCGTCCACGCCGGCGTGACGCGGCCCACCTGGTGGTTCGGAACGCTGCTGACGTGGGCACCGATCATCTCCGGCGGGAATACCAGCGATGTACCGTACTGCACGTCCAGCCGCTCGATCGCGTCGGTCTGGTCGCTGGTCCAGAACCGTGGTGAGTACCGCGCGAGACCCATATCGAAGCGGCCGCCACCGCCGGCGCACCCCTCGAAGAGGACGTGCGGGAACGCGGAGGTGAGCCGTTCCAGGAGGTCGTACAATCCCAGAATGTAGCGGTGCATCACCTCACCCTGCCGTTCCGCCGGCAGCGCCGGAGAACCCGCCTCGGTCATCGCGCGGTTCATGTCCCACTTGATGTAGGATGCCGTTGATTCCCGCAGGATCGCGGATACCGTTTCGAAGACGTGATCCACTACCTCCGGGTTCGAAAGGTCGAGCGTCAGCTGGTGTCGTGCCAGCGTCGGTTCCCGTCCCGGGATCTGGAGGAACCAATCCGGGTGTTCACGGCACAGGTGACTGTCCGGCGAAACCATCTCCGGTTCGATCCACACCCCGAACTCCAGCCCTTCACGACGGACCGCATCGGCCACCGGCGCAAGACCGTCGGGAAAAAGATCCCGGTTGACCCACCAGTCGCCAAGAGAGGCGGTGTCGTCGCGTCGTCCGGAGAACCAGCCGTCGTCGAGGACCAGCAGTTCCGCGCCGATCTCGCGCCCGGCCCGCGCCAGCCGGGTTACCCGGTCGGCGTCGAGATCGAAGTACATCGCCTCCCAGCTGTTGATGATCGTCCGTCGCGGTTCCGATCGCCAGCGGCTCGCCACGATGCCGTCCCGCAGGAGGGAATGAAACGCCGCGCTCATACCGCCGAAGCCGTCGGCACTGTGTACCAGCGCCGCCACCGGCGTATCCACCGACTCTCCCGGCTCCAGATGTCCGCGGTACCCCGCCATACCGATCGACGTACGGCACGCACCGTACTGGTCGCTGTCGCCGGCGGCTCCGAAACTGCCGCTGTACATCAGCCCGGCGGCCCACACCTGCCCCCGCTCCTCGTCGGTTTCCGGCGTGCACAGTGCGATGAAGGGACTGCTCTGGTGGCTGCTCGCGCCGGCCCGGGTACCAACAGAATGGCGCCCCGGCGTGACCGGTGTGCGAACAACGTGGCGTTCCCGGGCCCAGGCACCGGCGAGCGTGACCACGTCGTAGTGGTCCGGCGGCAGGTCCCAGCTCGCCGAGGCCGCCCCGTGCAACGCGAGCGACCCGCCGGTTCCGCTGTTGGTGACGCGGGTCCAGCGCAGAAGCGTCGGCGCCTCCTCAGCAACGGTGTAAAACAGGTCCACCGTCAGGTCCCCGCGGGGATCCGAAAGCCGGACCCGCACCGTCGTCGTCGCCCCCAGGTCGTGGTCCTCCCGCAGCGTCGGAAGTCCTGCGGGCCCCGCAACGCCGGCAGAGATCTCGTGGGAATCGTACTCCAGGCGAAGAGCGCCGGTTCCGTCGGCAAGCGTTGCCTCCAGGGCGCCGGAGCGCTGTTCACCGGTGCCCCAGACCGGATACTCCTGTGGCAGGGTGTCCAGGGAGTAGCCATGCGCCGCCCATGGCCATCGGCCCGCCGTCGGCTGCGCTCCCCGCGTCTGAACCGCCAGGTAGGGGGCCGCGGCGGGGTAGATGAGCGTGTCGATCTCCACCGGCGCACCGGCCCCGAGCGGTTCGCCCCAGTACAGATGGGCGAGGAATCGCCCGTCCATGATGTGCATCAGATAACTGAAGTGTCGGTTCCCGAGGTGGAACACGCGGCGGACAGCGTCAAATTCGATCATAGCGCCCTATTATTCTTTTACACCACCGAAGGTCAAACCGGCGATGAACTGCCGCTGAAGCACGAAGAACACCACCACCGACGGAATGGCCGCGATTACGGAGCCCGCGGCGATCAGGTTCCACGAGATCGACCACTGCCCCCGCAGCGCCTGCAGTCCGAAGGTGATCGGTCGGGCAGCGTCGCTCTGTACCAGCGTGAGAGCCCAGAAGAAGTCGTTCCATATGAAGGTGAACAGCAGCACCCCCAGCGAGGCGAGCGCCGGCCGAATGAGCGGCATGATCACGCGAAAGAACACGCCCATCTCCGTGGCCCCCTCGATGCGCGCCGATTCCACCAGCGCCATCGGCAGGTCGGCGATGAAGTTGCGCAGGAAGAAGGTTGCAAACCCGATCTGAAACGAGGTGTGGAAGATGATGAGCGCCCACAGCGTGTCCAGGAGATCGAGATTGGCGAAGAGGGTGCGTACCGGAATCATCAGGATCTGGAACGGCACGAAGTTTCCGGCGATAAACATGGCGTACAGCAGGATGCGTCCGCGGAACCGGTGGATCGCCAGGGTGTAGCCGGCCATGGCGCTGAAGAAGATCGCCATGAACACCGACGGCAGGGTGATGATCACCGAGTTGATGAAGTACTGCAGCATGGGGCTGCGCGCCGGATTGAAGACCTCGGCGTAGTTCTGAAACATCTTGAACTCGGTGGGCCAGCCCCAGTAGTTCCCGGAGATGATATCGGCGTTACCACGGACCGATGTCACCAGGATCGCCACCATCGGCAGCAGCCACAGAATCAGCAGCACAAAGAGCGCGACGCGATACACGACCCGCGTCGGAACGGTTGTTCGTTCGATCGGTGTTGGAAACATCTGCCTACCTCTCGTTCTGCACGACCGACCGCAGGAAGAACGTGATGAATACGGTCATGATCAGGAAGAGAATCACGGCGATCGAGGCACCGTATCCCATGCGGAAATTGAACAGCGACTCCTGGTACATCATGTAGGCCAGGACGTTCGAACTGCCCCAGGGACCACCGGAGGTCATGATGGCGATCAGGTCGAAGCTTCGCAGCGCGCCGATCACGGTAACCACCACGGCGATGAACGTCGCGCCGCGGAGCTGCGGCAGGACCACGTTCCACAGCATCGTCCAGCCAAAGGCGCCGTCGATGCGCCCCGCCTCGATCACCTGGGCGTTCATGCTGGTAAGCCCGGTCAGGTACAGGATCATGCAGTATGCGGTCTGCGGCCACAGATTTGCCAGAATGATGCCGTAGGTCGCCAGGTGCTCGTTGGCAAGAATCGGTATCGGCTTGGCACCGAAGGCACGGAACACCGCTGCCAGCAGCCCGAGATCCGGGTTGTAAAACCAGGAGAAGATCAGCCCGATAACCACCAGGTTGATCACGAAGGGGAAGAAAAAGAGCGACTTGATCATCCGGATGCCCCGGACGTTCTGGTTGAGGAACAGCGCGATAAACAGCCCCCCGACAGGTGCCAGGAGCATCAGGACCAGCCACCGAATGTTGTTGGCCAGGGATATGTGGAAGTCCGGGTCCGAGAACAACTCCCGGTAGTTCTGCAGGCCGACCCACGTCATCTCGCCGAAGCCACTCCACTCGTGGAAGCTGATCCAGATGCTCTGGACGACTGGCCACAGCACGAACACGGCAAACAACAGGAACGCCGGTGCCAGAAAATAAACCGGCGCAAGCGTGAACTGCAGTCGAAGCCAGCGGTACTCAGTGTCTTTTTTCACGGTAACGTTCCTCGTCGGAAAACACGACGCCCGGCCGGGCGGACCCGGCCGAACGTCCCCTATTCAGGTTGGTTTCTCTTACTGGAAGATGCGCTGGCGCTCGGTTTCGAGGCGCTGGCGGATCGCATCCTCACGATCGGGGTTCACCATGAACTCCTGGAAGCCTTCCATGCCCACAGAGGCCATTTCGGGGTTGGTGTCGCGATCGTAGAACTGTGCGAGCCCGTCGGCGGCGTTCAGCATCTCGAAGCCCGCAACGGTAAAGCGGTCCTCCGGCGCACGGCTCTGGTTGTTCGGCGGAATGTTTCCGACCTCGTAGGCAAAGTCAGCAAGCACGTCGGCGCGGGAGGCGAACTCGAGGAACAGTTTGGCCTCTTCGACGTTCTCCGCACCCGCCGGAATCAGATACGCTTCGGTGGGGGCATCTTCAAACACACCAACCTCGGGATCGATGATGGGGAACTGGAAGAACCCTGTGTCGTCGAGTACGCCGGCGGACTCGAGGTCCGGGGTGATAAAGTTGCCGATGAGGTACATCGCCGCACGTCCGTTGATGAACGGCGCCTGTGCTTCCTGCCACGAGTAGGTCGCGTGGTTCTCGAGGAAGAAGCCGCGCTCGATCAGGTCCCGCCACGCGTCAAATACTGCATCCAGTCGCGGATCGGTGTACGGCACCTCTCCGGCGGTGAGCTGCATGTGGAAGTCGTAGCCGTTGATACGCAGGTTCAGATAGTCAAACCACCCGGCGGCGGTCCACAGGAACTTGGTCCCGATCGTCACCGGGGTGATGCCGTTTTCCACGAGCGTGTCACCGGCGGCGAGGAACTCGTCCCAGGTGCGGGGTACGTCGATGCCGTACTCGTCAAAGATGTCCTGGCGGTAGAAGACACCCCACTGGTAATAGCCCCACGGAACGCCCCACTGCTTGCCGTTCTCTGTGAAGGCACGGCGGCTGGAAGCCATCGTTTCGTTGAACCCGGCCTCTTCCCACAGGTCACTGACGTCCATGATCAGGCCCTGATCGACAAAGAACCGCATGCGGTTGCCGGCAAACCAGAGCGCGACGTCCGGCGGGTCCGACGCCAGGAAGTTGCGGATGGCGGTCTTGTACGCCTCGTGGTCGAACGTGTTGAGCGTCACATCGATGTCGGGATACTCCTCCTGAAAGCGGTCCACCAGCGTCTGGAAGGCAGCCTTCGGGGCGGGGTCCGACAGGTTCGAGTTGATGACAAGCTGCCGCTGCTCGCCACCACCGGCCTCGCCCTGTCCGGACGCAAACGCCATGGGCGCGACAAGTGCCACGACAATCAGCAGCGAAATGATTCTTCGCATAACAGAATCCTCCTTCTTTGTTGGTTGATTATTTTCAGCCCGGAAAAAACGACGGTCAATCTCAAGATTTTCCCGCAATTTTCACCGTTTTCAGATCGCGATGCATAAAATGCAGTTGCACCCTCCATATATGCATAACCATGCGTCCAATGCGGCGTAAACGCATATAATTGCGATTACCCACCTGAAAATGGCGCCAGAGCCGGCCTCGCCGACGTCCGTAAGTTTCGAAATATTCAGATTTCTGTTATCATCTTCACAGTTCAGGAGGGATCGGGGTGAAAAACCAGCACGACGAAGGGCGCCGCGACGGAGAGTTCGTCCTGTCCACCCCCACGGAGGTGGAAAACGAGCTCCCGTTCCAGCTGATCGGCGCAGGATGCGATTTTTACCAGTATCCCATCGAGCGGCCCTTCGGATTTCCGGTGTACCAGTGGATTCAGACGATCAGGGGTCGCGGCATTCTGGAGAACCCGGACGGCAGGCACGTGGTCGGCGAGGACCAGGGAATGCTGCTCTACCCGGACGAGGAGCACCACTACCGATCCGAAGAAGAGCCGTGGTATGTCCACTGGATCACCTTCAGTGGACACCATATCCCCAGCATGCTGCAGTACCTCGACATGAACGCCAGCGGCGTGTATCGCGTGTCCGATGCGGCGATCATCGCGTCGCGAATTCGGAAGGCGCTGACGACGCTCCGCAGTGACTATCCCCTTCGTGGCATAGATGGTTCGGCGATCATCTACCAGCTGCTGCTGGACTTCCTGAAGTACGTGCAACGGGACGGCGAGGACAGCCGTGACAGCCACGTACGCCGCCTGAAACCGGCGCTGGACCTCATCGAATCGGACATGCACCGACCGCTCAGCCTGGACGACCTTGCCGCGTCAGTCGGCGTGACACCGCAGTACTTCTGCGATCTCTTCCGCTCGATTACCAGCCACCGGCCCACCGAGTACATCAACCAGCGGCGTATCGACCGCGCCAAGGAGCTGCTCCTCGGGGAACCCGCGACACGGGTCCACGACATCGCTCGCCGTGTCGGATTCGAGAGCGACAGCTACTTCTCCACCGTGTTCCGGAAGTACGAGGGGGTCAGTCCCCGGCGCTACCGGGAGACCAACGCCGGGAACGCGGCCTCCTGAGCGGTAACCGCGCGTGGCGGGGCGGGTTCCGGCGGCGGACGTCACTCCGGCGGCGGGATCCGCAGCGCGATGGACAGTCGGTTCCACGAGTTCATGAGCATCACGTGCTGCACCAGCCACATGAGCGACTCATCGCCCAGGGCGTGCTGCGCCGCCGCCCACAGTTCGTCGGAGATCCCGTCGTGGGGCGAGATGGTGAGCGCCCGGGCGAGTCGCAGCGCCACCAGCGTCCGCTCCGCGAACACCGCGTCACCCGCCTCCTCCGCTGTCGTCAGGAGCCGCAGCTGTCGCTCCGACGCCCCGGCCCGAAGCGCCTTCTCCCAGTGTACGGCGATGCAGTGGGCGCACCCGTTCAGTTGCGACACCAGGACGGCGGTCAGTTCCCGGAGAATCGGATCGAGAACGCTGCGCCGGATGGCGGCGGAAATGGCGAACAGGTGACGACTCGCGTCGGGAGTTAGGGATTCGTAGTCGAGGCGCATGGTGAAGCGAAGATAGTGCCGGCCGTTACCGGTCGTAAAGCACTCGTGGCCAAACGGTTCCAGCCCAGCGTCTATCCCGCCGGGAGCAGCAGGATCGTACCCACGACCACACCGATCTGGCCGAGATAGTACGTCGGCATGATCCAGAGCTCCTCCGAGGAAAGCGGCTTCCGGAACAGATGGCGTGCGATCAGGCTGTCGGAGAGGTAGATTCCGGCGGTCCCGACCGCGACGAGGGGTGCCGCGTGGGCCACGAGCACGCCCGCCGCCAGAAGATTGCTGACCACAAGCAGGTAGGCGGCCACGGGCACGCGCAGGTTCGCCGGGAGGGTAGTCAGGGATCGGTACTGCAGCACCCCCACCGCCAGCACGACAGCGTAGGTCGCGACGACCGCGACCGCCGGCCCGGCGGCCCCGCCACCGCCGAGTCCCGCCTCCGGGGGCGGGACCGCGGCGACGATCACCCGCACCAGCCCCACCCCGTAGAGCAGGTACCCCACGAGAAAGCCCGCCAGGCCCAAAACGAAGGTGCGGCTGTTGTCCACCGGGGCCAGAAACCAGTCGGCAACCGCGGTCCCCACGAGTCCCGCCGCGACGAACAGACCGAGACCGGCGGGCCCCCACGCGGCGCCGGGCGGCGCCCACCGCGCGGCTGCAAGCGCCGCGAGCAGCAGCACCGGGACCGCCGTTTTGACGGGACGAACGGCGGGAGCGGCGCGTCCCCGCGCGCCGCGATGCCCCAGAACGGTACCGACCACGGCCATGGCCGTCGCCGCCACCAGCAGCACCAGAGCCGGCGCCGGAATCGTCGCCGACGGTACGTTCAGAGAGCGCGCTCCATGACGCGGTTGAGGCGCTCCACGAAGCCGGCGGGGTCCTTGAGCTGCTGCCCCTCGACCAGGAGCGCCTGCTCGAGAAGGAGGAACGCCGCGTCGGCAAAGCGGTCATCGTCCTCACCCATCGCCTTCATTCGCGTCACGATGGCGTGGTCCGGATTGATCTCCAGGATCGGCTTCACCTCCGGAAGATCCATGTTACCCATCGCCTTCATCATCTGCGCCATTTTCATGGTGGGATCGCTTTCGTCCACCACCATACAGCTGGGACTGTCGGCGAGGCGCACCGAGGTCACCACGTCCTTGACGCGGTCGCCCAGAACCGTCTTCATACGCTCGATGACCGGCTTGAGCTCCTTGTCTTTTTTCTTGTCCTTTTCTTCCTTGAGATCCTCGCCGGCGTCGGAACGGTTCACCGCCTTGAGTTCGAGGTCCTTGTACGTCCCCAGCGTGGGCACCACGACCTCGTCGACGTCGTCGGCCATGATCAGAACCTCGATGTCCTTCTTGCGGTACGCCTCCAGCAGCGGCGAACGCCGCAGGGTTTCCTCGTTGTCGCCGGTGATGTAGTAAATCGCTTTCTGGTCCGGCAGCATGCGTTCCTTATACTTCTCCAGACTGGTCCACCCCTCTTCCCTGGTGCTCTTGAAGCGCACCAGTTCCATGAGCGTCTCGCGATTGGCGAAATCGGAGTAGAGCCCCTCCTTGAGCGGCCGGTTGAACTCCTCGATGAAGGTGTTCCACGTCTCCGGCTCGTTCATCGCCACGCGCTGGAACTCGCCGAGGAGCTTCTTGACCGAGCTGTCCTTGATCTTGTTGAGCACGCGGTTCTGCTGCAGGATCTCGCGGCTCACGTTCAGCGGCAGGTCCTCGGAGTCGATGACGCCGCGAACGAAGCGCAGGTAGGTCGGCATCAGCTCCTTCTCGTCGTCGGTGATGAAGACGCGACGCACGTAGAGCTTTACGCCGGGCTTGTAGTCCACCTGGTACATATCGAAGGGCGCCTTCTTCGGGACGTAGAACAGCGTGGTGTACTCCATCGTCCCTTCGGCCTGCGTGTGCAGCGTGATCAGCGGGTCCTCGGTGTCGTGGCTCAGGGTCTTGTAGAAATCGTTGTACTCTTCCTCACTGATCTCGGACTTGCTGCGCTTCCACAGGGCGTTGGCGCTGTTGATCTGCTCGGTCGTCGGCGTCTTGCCGGTTTCCGTGCCCTTGTCGTCGTACTCGGTCTTCTCGTAGTGCAGCCAGATCGGGAACGCGATGTGGTTGGAGTACTTCTTGATGATCTGCTCGATCTGCCAGCGCGAGGCAAACTCAGCCCCTTCCTCGCCCAGGTGCAGGATCACCGTCGTTCCCTGGCCGTCGCGCTCCGCCTCGCTGATCTCGAAGTCGCCCTTTCCGTCGGACTCCCACTTCCACGCCTGGTCCTCTCCGGCTTTCCGGCTGATCACCTCGGCGCGGTCGGCGACCATGAACACCGAGTAGAATCCCACGCCGAACTGGCCGATGAGATTGCTGTCCTTTTTGGCGTCGCCGGTGAGCTGGCCCAGGAACGACTTTGTGCCGCTCTTTGCGATCGTCCCGAGATTCTCCAGGAGATCGTCGTTGTTCATCCCGATTCCGTTGTCGCGGACGGTGAGCGTCTTGCCGCTGTCGCCGTCGGTGAACTCGATATCGATGCGTGGGTCGAACTCCATCGACTTGAACGCATCGTCGGTCAGGGTGAGGTACTTCAGCTTGTCCAGCGCGTCGCTGGAGTTGGAGACCAGCTCCCGCAGGAAGATCTCCTTGTGGGAGTACAGTGAATGGATAATGAGGTTGAGGAGTTGGTTGACCTCTGTCTGAAACTGGTGTGTCGCCATCGTTCGACTCCTGATCGTTGGGGTGAAAAAGTCTGTTTCGTTGTTGTAGAACGCGCCGGCGAACATCGAATCCGGCGCGCCGCAAAATATACCGAGAGATGGCGTTTGCGGCAAATGGTCTGCGCCGCGGAATCGCCGTCAGCTCTCCTCGCGATCGGCGAACGTGTACCGCAGGATGATGCTGTTGCGGTCCACGTCGTAGCGGCGACGTTTCTCAGCCGGAAGCTCGTGGACACCGACCCGAACAAAGCCGATGCTCTCGAACCAGTCGCTCGTACGGGTGGTCAGAACAAACACCGCGGCGAGCTGCTGCTCCCGGGCCCGCTCCATCAGGTAGAGCACGATCCGGCGGCCGATGCCGAGTTCCTCGTACCGTGGATCCACCGCCAGCGCGGCGATCTCGCCCTCGCCGTTGGCGTACTCGTGAAGCGCCCCGCAGCCGTGTATGCGGCCGTCCGTCTCGTGGACGACGTAGTCACCATAACGCGCGGCGATTTCGTCCGGCGTCCGAGCCACCAGCACCCCGTGTTCCGCCAGCGGCACCATGAGCTGGTGCACCTTCGCCACGTCCTCGACCCGCATGGGCCGGATACTCTGGTACACGTTGGCGTGGACCATGGTACCGACACCGAGGTCGCTGAACACCTCCGCCAGGATCGCGCCTTCCTGATCGCCGTCGACGATGTGTACGCGGTCGACCCCTTCCCGGGCCGCCTGGTACGCCAGCCGGAGCAGTTCCAGGTGCTCCCGGAGCCCCTCGTGATAGCCACTGGGCTGCGCGGGACGGGCGGCGGCAACGGCCGTTGGCGCAGCGTCCAGGACATCGCCCTCCCGGGTTGCGTCCACCGGCTGCTCATCAACCGGCACGCCGTTGTACTCCAGCAGTCGCCGCGCCTCATCCACCGTGAGCCGGCTGATCCGTCCCTGTTCGGTGATCTCGACGTCGTCGGGAATGCGAATCCCGGAGGCTGGCAGCTCCATCGAATCGCTGACAAAGAACAGCTTCTCCGCCTCCAGCGAGACAGCGATGCGAAACGCCAGCTCCCGGGAGGAGATGTTGTACGGTTTTCCAGTGGAACTCCAGCCGATACACGGAAAGATGGGGATGATGTCCTGTCGTAGCGCGGTCCGCAGGAGGTCGAGCTGCACCCGCTCCACCACGCCGGCGTGCTCGAAGTCGACGCCGTCCACGACACCGATCCCGCGGGCCCGAACCCAGTTTCCGACAACAGCGTTGGTGTTGTGCGCGCTCAAGAGCGTCATGAACCGGTTGGTCACGTCGAACGCAGCCATTTTGATGAAGGGAATGGCGTCGGCGCTGGCGATCCGGATCCCGCGTTCCCGGCGCCACTGCACGTTGTACAGCTCCAGCACCTCGTCGATCCGCTGACGCGCCCCAGGCACCAGTACGATGCGGATGCCCGCCTGGTGCAGCAGCACCATGTCCTGGACGAGCGCCGTGATGCGCGCGTCCTCCACGGCGGCGTAGTCCACGTGGATCACGAACGTCTTTCCACGAAACCGATGGGCGTAGGCGAACACCTGGCGAATGAGATCGACCTGACCGATGATTTCAGCGCTGTTCACGGCGGGAAGTGTATCAGAATCCCGGGGGAAGCTCGACCACGTCGAAGGCAAAGGGGTTGGTATTGGCCCGGGGACCGGAGAACGCCACGGAGAACGCGGTGTCGACCACGCCGGCGCCGTCCACCCGCGCCAGGGTGGAGCCGCTTGTGCCTCCGAGGGGGTCGATCAGGTGCTCGAAGGTCCCGGCGAGGTAGTACCCGTCGCTGGCCGCGGTGACGCGCCATACAAAGGAGTTGGGGTACGTGGTGGTGCCCACGGAGAGGTACGCCGTCGTGGAGGGCACGCCGAACTCGTCGACGATCGTCGCTGCGGCGAGTCCACCGGGTGCGGCGGCCAGCGCGTACATCGACTCCGGCCCCGCGACGAGCAGACGACCACCGGGAAGTCGCGCCGCGTCGAGCACCGTCGTCAGGGTCGATGTCTCCACAAACGGCGTTCCCGGTTCCGGCTGGAAATCGTTGAGGGTCGTGACGTCGATGAAGTACACCTCGGCGTAGTGGATCGGCACCGCGCCGGTGAGCATGTCGCCGGCAACGCGGTAGACACCGCGCTCGCGGTCGGTCACCACCGCGCGCAGGCGCGAGGTTTCCACCGACGTGGGTTCGGCGATCGCCCGTACGGCACCGGTTGCGTCCAGCGCCGCGGCGGCGTGCACGGCACCGTACGTGGGATGGTTTGCCGCCAGAAACTGGCCGACCACAACGACCGACCACGCGCCGAGTTCGTCGAGACCCGGGGCGATCGAGTCCACAAAGAGGTCTCCGCTGCTGATCGGCTGCAGCGCCGGCGAAAACGTAGCCACGGCGCCACCGTCGGCCCAGCGAACCTCGACCAGCGAGGTCACGGAAACGTCCAGCGCACCGGTTGCCGGATCCGACGCTGCCCCCTGAAACACGCCGCCGATAATCACGCTGTCCCGCCCGGGGACCGGCAGGATCGCCGACACCTGCGTGTCGTTCGCCCCCAGCGGCCCCAGAACGGGCGCAAACCCGGGAACGACCGCACCAGTCGTGGCGTCCAGTGCCGCGATCCCGCTCCGCGCCACGCCGTTGATCTGGGTGAAGGAGCCGCCGACGAGCACCAGCGTCCGGCCGTCACGAACCACGGGTTCGACTGTCACAACGTACCCGTCGGAGGTAACCGCGAAATCGGGATCCACCCGACCGTCGTGATCGATCCGGACAAGCCCCTGGCGGCTTGCACCGTTCACCGTGGTAAAGTCACCGGCAACGATCAGGTCCGCACCGTCGCGGAGGTCATCCACAACCGGAGAGAACGAAGGGCTGGAGAGGGACGAAAGAAGGTCACAGCCGGCGAGCGTCACAAGCGTCACGACCGCCAGGACCGCCAGAGCGCCCGCGGCACGCGCACGCCCGATATTGCGCACGGGACCGCCCGCCCGCTTCATCGTCAGAACCGTCCTCCGAGGCCGAGACCCACGCCGATCCAGGAGTACACCGAATCACCCTCGATGAGTCCGATCCACGAGGTGTGGAGCGACAGCCGGCTGTTGCGCCAGACGCCGAACCCGAACTCCATCGTCCCGTTGAACACCGGCGCATGCCCGTCGAAGGACAGTGTGTCCGTCGCGGCGGTGCCGGTGTCGTACGTAACATCACTTCCGGTCAGAGCCATGCCGGCGCCGGCGCGTACGAGGAAATCCACCCCCGACACCGGGCCGACCGAGATACCCAGCACGCCCATAGCCGGCGTTGCCGACAGTTCCACATCCACACCCGCGGCGTTGTCGCGGCCGGAAACGTACACCTGTCCCGCCTCGAGTCCGAGGACGAGGCCACGGACGCCGACATCGTTGAACAGCGCGGTGGCGAAACTCCCGATGCTGACCTCGGTTTCGAGCACATCGAGTCCCGCGACGGGAATCAGGTAACTTCCACGCACGTCGAGAATCGCTTTCCAGCGATCCTCCGGATTCATGAGGCGGAGGTATCCCGGGATCGGCGGTGGTTGCCGGTCCATGGAGAAGGTGACCTCGACGAAATCATCGGCCCGGACGGACAGCGAAACACGCCCGGCGACCTGTTCGAACGCGTCGTCGCGGCGCCGCACTTCGAGATCGTAGTCGCCCACCGGCAGATCGATTTCATCAAGATTGGCGCCCAGGAACGTGCCGTCGGCGTACACGTAGTACGGCACGCGTGCTCCGGAATTGCTGAACCGCACCCGTCCGAACCCCGGGAAAAGGTCCGCAACCTGCCCGGTCACCGTGACGGCGACCTCCTCGGCCGCGGCAAAGCGCGCCTGGTCCGTGGGCAGGTCGAACACCTCCGACGCCGCGAATGTGTCACCGTCCCAGACATCGGACTCAACGCCCAGCGTCCCGTCCCGGCGAAGCGTCACCGACACGACCGCCGCCGGATGGTCCAGCGACTCCGGGTCCGTTCCCGGCGTCGCGCGGTTGAGGTCGTAGCGCCGTTGCGCGCGAAACGCCGCCTCGACGGCCGAAAACACCACCGTCGCGGCGCGCTGCTGCGCGTCCGTGAGGTCCGGTTCTTCGTTGACGAAGATCAGGTCGAGATCCGGCTGTATGGGATCGGTCGCGGCACTCTGCGAGAACACGGCTGTCGGTGCCAGCACCGACAGAAGCAACACCGCAATGATCCGGGTCGTCGTACTGCGCAGCATCGAAATAAATGTAACACAGCGCGGAACAGTTTGCATCGATCGGCTCACCTTCTTTACACTATGAATAGAGTGAAGATTCGCCAATGGTATTGGGCACTTTTGGTGTTCGCGGTCGCCGTCGCCGTGGGATTCGGTTTCCTGGCGGTAAAAGACGTGCGTTCCCGGGTGCAGGAACAGAGTCTCGCGGATGTCCGGGCGCGGATCGAACGCCTGAGAGTGCTCTCCACCGCCAGCTTCCGCTATCGCGACATCGTCTACTACGACCAGCGGACCCGCATCCTCGGGCTTCCGGCGGGACAGCAGGAGGTGCTGTTTGCGGTGGAGATGGACGTCCGCGCCGGCGTCGATCTGTCGAGGGGCTTCACCGTCTCCATCGATGGCGATCGACGACGGGCGCTGGTGACACTTCCGCAACCGGAGGTGCTCCGTGTTGACGCCGACGAGGCGTCGATACGCCAGTATCTCGTTCGCGAACGCCTCGGCCGACTCGACTGGCTCGACGTATCCGAAGAGGTGGAGGCCGCAAAGGAACGCAACCGTGGCGATGCGGTGTCCCGTGGACTTCTGGACCGGGCCCGGACACAAAGCGAGCGCGTGATCCGCGGCCTGCTCATGGAGGCCGGGTTCCCGAGCGTGGAAATACGGTTCCGGCCGACACCGGAGGAGATCCGCGGATGAAACGCATCGTCCTTCCGCTGGTGCTGGTGGCCGTGGCCGCCTCCGTGTTCGTGCTCCGCGAACGCATCGCCGACGCCGTCTACCAGCGCAGCGTGACCTCGGGGTCCGCCTCGATTCTGGTGGGGATCGAGGAACTCGCGACGCTTGAGACGGCGACGGTGGTCCACAAGGTGGTGTTTCCACACGACTACCTGCAGGACGATCTTACCGTATACCAGTTGCTGGAACGCATTCGCCGCGGCGACGGGGACGCAGAATCGGTCCTGAGCCGCCGGGAACTGCTGCACTTCCAGGCGGCCAACCTGGCGGGGGAGGTCGGCCTCGCCACCGCCCCCGGCGCCGCGGGCTTCGTGGTCGTCACCACCGTACGCAGGTACGGGTACGACCTCGACGCACTGATTCCTGCGATCCGCACCGCGCTTGACGGGCAGCTATCGACGGAGGGAGCGAACGGCGCCGACGGATCCCGGCCGGTCGTCGAGCTTCCGCCGGCGTCATTACTCTCCTTCGAGATCGAGGATCCGCGGCGAGATCGCTACCCGTACGGCGAAATCCCGCTGGATGCGGAGGCGTGGCAGGCGGTGAGTGGTTTCGTGCGGGAGGCGTTTCGCGCCACCGACGACGACCGGATCGCCATCGAGGAGGCGACCGCCACCGCGGCGGACGTCTTGCAGGCCCTGGTTGGGGGCGACGAGGCACCGATCCGCGTGATCCCCGCTTCCCTTACCGGGAACTGAGTCGGCGACGGCGGCCCCGACAGCACGGTCCGCAGCACCGACGTCTTCGGCTCTTGTCGGTACCCTGAATATACCTTATCTTATATGTATCATTTTGTATATGAGGAACCTGTGAACATATCGGACATCCTTGATCGGACGCGGCCCACTGTCGTCGAGTTCTGGGCTCCGTGGTGCGGGCCCTGTCGGCAGATGGCTCCACTCCTGGAGGAAATGGGCGAGACGTACCGGGATCGCGTGCACACGGTACGGATCAACGCGGATGAGCACCCGGATCTCGCCCGCGACATGCGGGTCCTGACGATTCCCACGATGGTCGTGTACACAAATGGAGAGGAACGCGCGCGGCGGGTCGGTGCGCAGAATCGTGGCGATTTGGACACGTTGTACGCCGCCGCCGCCGACGGTCGCGAAATCGGAAGCGTGGGCGGCCGGGCGCGGTTCTTTCGAGTCGCGGTAGCCGCAGCGATCCTACTGTCGGGGACCGAGGCGCGCGTGGCGTGGCCGTTCTATCTCGCCGCCGGCGCGGTATTCTTCTCGGCGGTTCACGATCGGTGCCCCGTGTGGCAGGCGATCAAGCGGGCGATTCAAAAGAGACCGGCGTAGGGCTTGCCATTCCGTTTGGCTTGTGCTATTTTCTATATAGGATTTTTAATATCACTGGAGAGTAATCATGACTGAACATCTGACGAAAGATACGTTTCTGAACAAGGTCTTCAACTACGAGGAAAACAAGGAGTGGAAGTACGAGGGTGACAAGCCCGCGATCATCGACTTCTACGCCGACTGGTGTGGCCCCTGCAAGATGGTGGCGCCCGTCCTCGAGGAGCTGTCGGAGGAGTACGCCGACAAGATGACCGTGTACAAGATCGACACCGACGCGGAGCAGGAGCTCGCTGCCGTATTCGGCATCCAGAGCATCCCCTCCATGCTGTTCATACCGGTCGACGACAAGCCCCAGATGGCGGTCGGCGCACTGCCCAAGGACAGCATCAAGCAGGCGATGAAGGACGTACTCAGCGTCGAATAGTCGGCCGTCGTAGACGAACACCAGGGACCGCCGCCGGGCGGTCCTTTTTTTTGTGTCTTCCGCCGGCAGCTGTCGGGTGACCGCCGTCACTCGTCGGCGTCGCGACGCCGAAACCGAACCGAGGCGACGTGACTCTGGCCCACGGACTCGACCGTGAACGTCCCGAATCGCGTGTCCAGTTCCTCGCCCTGCTCCGGTATGCGACCGAGGCGATCCACGATAAACCCGGCGATCGTCTGTGCGTCGCCGTCGCTGGACAGCTCGATGTCGAGGTGATCGTTCACCACGTGGATCGGCGCGTCGCCGGCGAGGAGGTACTCGCCCGGCGCCACCGGATGCAGCGGTTGCGCCTCCTCGATCTCCCCCTCATCGTACAGCTCACCGACGAACTCTTCGACCAGGTCTTCCATCGTCACGATGCCGGCGACGCCGCCGTACTCGTCCAGGACGATCGCCATGTTGAGACGTTCCCGTCGAAGCCGGGACAACACCTTGTGGAAGCTCTTGTTCTCCGGGACAAACACCGGCGGAACCATGATGCGGCTGACGGACATGTCATCCCGGCCCTCAGCGACGGCGCGGGCGGCGTCCTTGACCAGGAGAATTCCCACGATCCGCTCGGGTTCCTCGTTGTAGACCGGAACGCGCGAAAACCCGGAGTCGAGAATGGCGGGGAACGCATCGTGAATCGTCTGACGCTTTTCGAGGCTGAACACCTTGGTCCGGTGCGTCATGATCGCCCCCACCCGCACGTCCCGCGAGCGAAACACGTTCTTGAGGATGTTGGCGTTGAGCTGGTTAAACAGCCCGGCGCTGCCGGCGTAGCGCACGAGATGGTGCAGGCCCTCGATCGTTACCCGCGGGCGTTTTGCGCCGCCGGTGAGTCTGGTGAGGGCGTTGCTGATGAGCCGGATAAACCAGATCAGGGGTGCAAACATGATCGCCAGCACGCGAAGCAACGGTGCCAGGCGAAGCGTCACCGCCTCGTTGTGCAGAATCCCGATTTGCTTGGGAGTAACCTCCCCGAGGATGAGCACCAGGATCGTGAGAACCAGCGTGGACGCGGTCAGCCACGTCTCACCGAACCATCTGATCGTGAGGGCCGACACCAGCGCGGATGCGGCCAGGTTGGCGATATTGTTGCCGATCGTGATCGAGGTCAGCACGACATCGATGTGGTCGTGGAGATCCGCCACCCGGTTGCCCCGTTTGCCCTGTTCCTTCTTCATCCGTTCGATCTGGTCGACCGACAGGGAGGTGAAGGCAACCTCGGTCCCGGAGAACATGCCTGAGATCAGCAGGAGAATGAAGACGACCGATATTTCGACCACGGACCTATCTTCTCATGTTCGTGGCAGGGCCGCAAAGACACCGATTCCGGCGCGCTCCCGGAATCCGAAATGCATCGCAGATCGGCAGATTAATCGTTTACATATTGTCATTCGTACGTGAAAGTGGTATTTTTCGGGTGTCGGGACAGGACGCCAGCACAATACGTTCCGATAAAGCCACCTTTGGTCTTTTGGTTTTTGATGCCCCCTCAGGTTTTTACCTCCTTTCCTGAGGGGGTTTTTTTGTGCCCGTCAGAATTGCGACACCCTCAGGAGCCGCCGTTGCCGGGAAAGGCAAAGTTGATGCCCGTGGAAAGCCGCGTGCTGGTGTTGATCCAGTCGCTGCCGCCGATCAGCAGGTCCTGCTGAACCTCCAGGAACCAGCTCATGATCGGGTGAACCTTGACCCGCATGGCGCCCTTCACGTACGGCCCCATCAGAAACGAAAACTCGTCGCTGGTATCCGGGTTGAAGTTGAAGACCGGAGAAAGCCCCGTTCCGAACAGAAAGGTCACGGTATCCTGGGGAAAGGTGAAGTTGAGCCCCACGTTGACCGGAATCAGGAAACTGGGGACCGTGTCGCCGTCGGCGTTTTCACTGGTTGTAATCCCGAACTCCGCGCCGAGGTTCAGTTCGAGTCCCTCCTGGAGATCGTGGAGATAGGACGCCGACAGGGCGGTGAGGTATGTGGTGTCGTAGCGGTACAGGTTTGCCCCGATACCGGCCGAAAACGAGTTCTGGGCGACCGCCACACCCGTCGCCGTCGCGGCAATCAGAAACGTCAGAACAATCTTGCGCATCACAGTCTCCTTACTCAAATACTCCGTAGAGCCGGGCGCCGCACCCGGGGCACCTCCCGCGGTCGGTCAGATTCCGGACCGGAGAACGATGGTCGATACAGACGGTACCACAGTCGGGACAGCGCGTCTGATGGTACTCCGATTGTCGGCTGTTTCCCGCAAAAATGAACGGTGGATCACCGGTGGCGGCGATTCCGTCGAGAACCGACCGCACCTGATCCTCAGTGGTCGGCGGTTCGTCCCGCATCTGCCACGCGGGAAAGAACCGGCTGATGTGCCAGACCCGGACCCCGGCGTCAACCAGGGCGCGGCGCAGCTCCTCCACCGTTTCTGCACTGTGGCGCGAGGGCATCAGCATCGTCGTCACCTCGAGGTGACGACGCGGCGCGACGCGCCGGATCGTGTCGAGGACCGGTTCCATCCGTCCACGGCACAGCTGGCGGTAGAATTCGTCGTCGCCCTTCAGGTCGATGTTGAAGGCGTCCACAACCTCCACGAGACGTTCGGTTGCCTCCGGCGTCAGGAACCCGTTGGTGACCATGACCACCCGCCCTCCTGCTCGTCGGATTCCCGGCGCCGTGTCCAGAATATAGTCCTGCCAGACGGTCGGTTCGCTGTAGGTGTAGGCGATCGCCGGCGTACCGGACGCGCGCCACTCCGCGACCAGACGGTCCGCGTCCCAGTGGGCCACCGGAAGGGGAAACTGCTCCGGGACCGCGATCGACGCGTTCTGACAAAACCGGCAACGGAAGTTGCACCCCGCCAGGGCCACGGAAAAGACGCGGGTCCCCGGCAGAAAGTGATAGAGCGGTTTCTTTTCTATCGGGTCGAGGGCGGCTGACTGAATCGCCCCGTACACCGTTGTCTCAAGGCGACCGCCGGAGTTGCGGCGAACGCCGCACAGACCGGTGCGTCCCTCGGGGATCCTGCACCGGTGGGCGCAGAAGTCACAGGTCACGGTCACTGCACTCCTCCTCTCCGTAGTGCAGCGTCTGAAACACCTCAAACTCCGCGCGCGAGTCACGCCAGGCGTCCGGCGACAGGCCCGCCTTGCGCGCGAGCGCCGAAAGCGTCGTGTTCAGGTCCCACCCCTGTTCCCTCGCCACCTCCGGCAGAAACACCGCCTGCCGGCCCTGCACGGTGAGAATCACGCCGTCTTCGCCGAGCCGGATATTCGCGAGTGCGGCAACCCTGGTCGGTACCGTCAGCAGGGAGTGTTCGATCGTGCACAACGAGAGTTCCTCTCGCCGGAGCGGCGGAAACCGGGGGTCCTCAAATGCCGCCTTCCGGGTAACCCGCGGCAGTGTCGCGCGCAACGGAGACTCGGTTCGGATCGACCCGATACACCCGCGCAACTCACCGTTTCGACGGAGCGTCACGAAGAGACCCGGCGTCGTCTCGAGAATCGCGGCATCACCGGCGAGCTCCGGCTGTGCACCACGGCTGCTCCGCGGGGCCAGGTACCACGCCAGCAGCGACCGCGAGAAGCCGAGCAGGGTACAGCGCAGCGGACGGTCCAGATCGGGCGTGCTCATACCGTCGCCTCCTCCATGACGGCGGTAACGTAGCACACAAACTCCGCCTCATCGCTGCCGGTGACGTCGGGCGACGCGTAGTAGTCCAGGATCCGTCCCGCGACGCGACCACCGTGGGGACCTGTACCGGAGCCGAGGAAGCGCAGCTGCGCCTCGATCGCCATGGCCAGTGCGAAGCGGCCGCAGACGGTCGTCCCCCGGGCCAGGTCCGACCAGTAGCGGGCCCGGTCACCGCTTACCGCGGCGGAGACCAGCGAGGTATCGGCACTCCGGAGCCGGTCCGCCAGCTCAGACCACCGCCCCTGACCCAGGGGGGTCCACCCGAAGCGTCGCCCGTAGTGGGTGGCATCGGAACTGACCAGCCACAGGACGCGCCCCCGAGCGACGCCCTGCTCCGCCAGGCGACGGACGATGCGACGTGCGGCGTCGGCGGCGGCATCCGGCCCGGAGAACGCCCCCACCAGAACCGGTGAGACCGGAATCTCTGTTCCCAGGGTCGCGGCGATCGCAGGAAGCAGAAGCTCCACTGCATGTTCCCGTTCCACCGTACCACGATCGTCTTCGTCGGCGACCGTACCGCCGTCGGGCAGCGTCCCGAAGGGCGTCTCGTGACCGGAAAACCGGCCACCGACGGTGGTATCCCCCGGGATCGGAACGTAGTGGGAGGGTGCGACAAGCACGATCCGATCCACGGCAGCACGAAGTTCCCCCGGGTCCACGGTGTCCCAGAACGCCATCTGCCCGCGGGCGGAGTACGCGAGCCCCGCGTGCGGCAGCACCGCCAGGCGAACATCGTGGAGCGGGGCACCGGCGGCGGGGACCGCAGCGCGATGGGCGGCGGTTCCCGCGCTGAGAACACGGTGAAGCGCGTCGGGATCCCCGGGATACCAGCGGTCGTGAAACTGCATGCGATTGATCGTCGGTGCTGACATGGAGAACGCCTCCTTTGAGGCCGGCAGGAACGGGCGGAGTGCCCTTCCTTCCTCCATTGTAGGCGCGATTGACTGCGCTGTGAACCATTGGGTACCATGCCGCGCATGAAGAAATATCCATTCCGCGAGATAGAACCCAAGTGGCAGCGCTACTGGGAAGAGAACAGGACGTTCCGCGCGGTTGAAGACGCCAGTGTACCGCCCGAAAAACGGCGCTATGTGCTGGACATGTTCCCCTACCCCTCGGCGGCGGGTCTCCACGTCGGCCACCCGGAAGGCTACACCGCCACCGACATTTACTGCCGCTATCTGCGGATGAATGGATACAACGTGCTGCACCCCATGGGGTTCGACAGTTTCGGACTTCCCGCGGAGAACTACGCGGTGCAGACCGGCACACACCCCAAGGCGACCACGGAAGCCAACATCGACCGTTTTCGAGAGCAGATCAAGAGCCTCGGGTTCTCCTACGACTGGGACCGCGAGGTCAGCACGCACCGGGCGGACTACTACAAGTGGACGCAGTGGATATTCCTCAAGCTGTGGGAACGGGATCTGGCCTACGTTGCCGAGATCCCCATGTGGTACTGCGAAGCCCTGGGCACCGTACTGGCGAACGAGGAAGTGATCGCCACCCCCGAGGGACCCCGGAGTGAACGGGGAAACCATCCCGTGGAGCGCCGTCCGCTGCGACAGTGGATGCTCAAGATCACCGAGTACGCCGACCGGCTCCTCGAGGGGCTCGAGGACCTGGACTGGCCGGAATCGATCAAGGCGATGCAGCGCAACTGGATCGGACGATCCGAGGGCGCAAACGTCACGTTCCCGCTGGCGGACGACGCCGCCGAACGCGCCGCTGCGGCGGGGCTCGGGGAGGACGAACGCCACATCGAGGTGTACACGACCCGCCCGGACACCCTGTTCGGAGCCACATACATGGTCATGGCCCCGGAGCACGCGATGGTCGCGGCGCTTACGACGCCGGAGCAGGCCAACGCGGTGCGGGGCTATGTTGACGCCACAAAACTCAAGAGCGACCTCGAACGGACGGAACTCTCCAAGGAAAAGACCGGTGTGTTCACCGGCTCCTACGCCATTAACCCCGTCAATGGCGCGCAGATTCCGATCTGGATCAGCGACTACATCCTCGCCAGCTACGGGACCGGCGCCATCATGGCCGTTCCGGGACACGACGAGCGCGACTGGGACTTCGCGACCGCCTTCGATCTCCCGATCGTCAAGGTCGTCGCGCGCCCCGACGAGGACGATCCCCAGGCACCGCTGGCGGCGGCAACCCCGGAGTACGGCGTCGCAGTGAACAGCGGGCAGTTCGACGGAAAACCCACCGAACAGGTCAAGTCCGAGATCATCGACTGGCTTGAGTCGCACGGTCACGGCAGCCGGGCGGTCAACTACAAGCTCCGCGACTGGATCTTCAGCCGCCAGCGCTACTGGGGCGAGCCGATTCCCCTCGTGGAGTGCGACGGTGAGTACTACCCGATTCCCGAGGATCAGCTGCCGCTCACGCTCCCGGAGGTGGAGAGCTACAAACCCACCGGCACCGGTGAGAGTCCGCTGGCGGCGGTGACCGAATGGGTGGAGTGCGACTGTCCCGACGGCAGCGGCCGCCGCGGCCGCCGCGAGACCAACACGATGCCGCAGTGGGCGGGCAGCTGCTGGTACTACCTGCGCTACCTTGACCCCGCCAACGACCGTGCGTTTGCCGACCGCGAGAAGATCGAGTACTGGATGCCGGTGGACCTGTACGTCGGTGGGGCGGAACACGCGGTGCTGCACCTCCTCTATGCACGGTTCTGGCACAAGGTGCTGTACGACATCGGCGTGGTGAACACCGACGAACCGTTCCTGCGGCTGGTAAACCAGGGGATGATCCTCGGCGAAAACGGCGTCAAGATGTCCAAGAGCCTCGGAAACGTGATCAACCCGGACGACATCGTCTCCGAGTACGGCGCCGACTCCATGCGGGTCTACGAAATGTTCATGGGGCCGTTGCAGCAGGAGAAGCCGTGGTCGACGCAGGGGCTCACCGGCGTGCACCGCTTCCTGGACCGCGTGTGGCGGCTCACCGAACGCCCGCTGGACGAGACGCCGGCGGACGAGGAACTGCGGCGTGTGCTGCACAAATCGATCCGCAAGGTGGGCCACGACACCGGCAAGCTGGCGTTCAACACCGCGATCAGCCAGATGATGATCCTGGTCAACGAACTCTACAAGCACGACGGACGCCCCCGGGAGGTGTGGGAGCCGCTGGTACGCATGCTCTCGCCCTACGCGCCGCACCTGGCGGAGGAGCTTTGGGAGATGATGGGCAACCGGTCGCCGGTGTCGCTCGGCGCGTGGCCGGAGTTCGACGAGGAACTCACCCGCGACGACCAGAAAGAGGTCGTCCTGCAGGTTAACGGAAAGATCCGCGCGCGCCTCACGGTGGACGCCGGCACCGACCGCGAAACACTGCAGAGGATGGCGATGGAACACGAGCGGATCGCGGAGCTCACCGCCGGGAAGCAGGTTGTGAAAGTGATCGCGGTCCCCGACAAGCTCGTCAACGTAGTCGTGAAATAGCAGCACGGAGCCGGATGTCGGTCAGTCGGCGGTGACGAACCACCAGAGGTGGCCGTCGCCGTCGCGGCCGACCGTCATCCGAATCCCCGTGGTCGCCTGCCACAGGTGACGCACCTCCCCCGCCGCCACGGGAACCGCCCAGTGGTGCTGCCCGTCGGTTCCCACCCCGCGAATGAGCGGCTCCCGCATGTCATCCGTTATCCAGTCCGTGACAGCCCCTGACCCCTCGCGCACGATCTCGGAACGATCCCGTGGTACGGCGCGCACCGCGTAGCGCGTCATCTCACCGCCGGCGAGTGCCGCCGCCAGTCGCGGGCGATCGATGACGGGCGGCGGGTCGTCGCGGTCCGCGGCCAGTTCGTCCCGGACCGTCATAGCCAGTCGCCGCAGATTCACCAGTCCCGGGTTCAGTCCCCGCCCCGCCAATTGCAGCAGCACCGTCGCGGCGCCGCCAAGCGCCGGGTCAACGGATACCTCCGTCGATGGGGCCACGGCCCATCCCCCCAGCGGTCGCAGGAGCGTACCCGCCGTACTCACCGCGGTCGCCGACACGACGATCGCTTCCGCCCCGCCCGGCGCCACCTCGAGGTGCACCGCCACCGATCCCGACGGCGGCGCCGACGCCTCCGTTATCCGCACCCGCGCACCGTCCCACCACGCCAGGCGCCACGCCTCGATCTGATCGCGATACGCCGCCGGCGGCTCCGGTATGGTGCACCGGACGCGGCGAGGGATGCCGATCGCACCGCCCGGCGTCACGCCGCATCCGGACAGGAACATCCAGAGCAGAACCGTTTGGAGGATGAGTGGGAGAATCGCTGGAAAAGGCATCGCCGGAGGCGCCCGATGCGGTCGTCGCATACCGGCACACACTGCGGTGTCCACCGCGACGCTTGTCGGGGTCGCCCGCCCCGCGCCGCCTCCCCGCGCCGCGTCCCGGTTGAGGACGCTGTCGCTTGTGTGACCCGGCGGGTTCCCGTATCATGGCATCATGGCTGGAATGGAGAGCTTCGAGGCGGAACTCGAGGCACGCCTCGATGCGCGACGCGCGGAGCTCGAAGAACACGACCTCCCTCAGCTCAAGCAGCACCTTCGTCGCATGCAGTCGAGCTTTCAGGCGATTCACAACGTCCTGCGAAAGAAGGGGCTGCTCAAAGAGGACCCGTACAAGTACGAGGAGCGCCTCTCCGAGCTCGATACGCCCTCCGACGCCCACTACACCGACAGTGAGCGCGACACGCAGCTCAGCATCCGCCTCGGCCAGTACGACACGCGCATCTCCTATCTCACCGACTACTACGACTGGTCGCTGGAAAGCCTCGACCTGCGTCGGCTCAAGGAAGTCGTCAAGTTCCTCAAGTACATCAACTGGCGAAACGTGTCCGACACGGCAACCCAGCCGACGACGCGCGGACTCGGGGAGCAGATGGTCAAGATCAAGCGCGGGAGCGACACCCTCTCGGCAAACATCGTGACCGACGCGCAGGACCAGCTCAGCGGCGCCTCCCGGGAAGCGCTGTCCATCCTCAAGCGCATCACGGGATACCAGCGGGAACGGTACAAGCTGGAGGCGCGGCGAACCGTGTTCACCGACCCCAAGGTGCCGGCGGCGCCGTCGGAGGAACAGTACGATCAGGCCGCTCGCACGGTGAAGGCGGTGTTCCCGCGCCACATGCCGGGACAGCCGTTTGCCCGGGATCTCATTCTGGAAATCTTTGCCGAGAACAGCCCCGGCGGCGGCGACGCGATCAGACAGACGCTGCTCGACTCCCTTGCCGCGGCCGCGGCACCGGCGGAGGAAAAGAAAACGGGCGACGACCTCAAACCGATCCTGCTCGAGTCCGCCCGGACGATCGCCGGCGCCAGCCGCAGCCTGGAGGAGGCGGTGCGAAAACTGAGCGACAACGCCATCGTTCTTGAGAGCCGCAAACTGTCACTGGGAGAGATGCTCCGCCAGATCTGGCAGCGCCTGCGCGGCCAGGACTCGGTGGACCGCGTCTTCACGATCGATTACGTCGACTCCACCACCAACGCCCGCAAATCCGAGGAGATCAACTTCGACCAGTTTGTGGCGTCCGTGGGCCGTCGCGCGCGGATCTACAACGGCCTCCTGTCAAAATCCGGCGCCGCCTGGGTCAAACTCCAGAACTCGGACGAGGACACGCTGCTGCAGTTTGTGACCAAGGACACGCAGGAGGTCTACGGGATCGTGCGGCGGCTGGAGGGACTCGATACGTTCTTTCGCGCCGAGGTCTCCCGCGAACAGCGGTCGCAGCTTCGGTCGATCAACACGGAGGTCACGGTGATCAACGACACCCTGGTCCGTGCCCGCAAAAAGACCCGGCAGTACGTCTCGAAAATCGAGGAACGGGAGCAGCTGCGCAAGCTCGGGATCACCGACGCCTGAGCGCGCCCCGTCCCCGCCCCCATTCTCAGGACCGGTCGAATCCGCGCGAACTCCGAAACGTACCGAGGAGCCGCAGGTCCCGTGATGCCGCTTCCAGGGCGGCGTAAGCCTGCCGGAACGCCGCCTCATCCCCGGGGAGTTCGACGTCCAGGTAAAACATGTAGCGCCACGGTTCGCCGAGGATCGGTCGCGATTCCAGCTTCTTCAGGTTGAGCTGACGTTCCGCCAGGACGCGCATGCACTCGTACAGCGCCCCGGGGGTATCGGGGGTCGAAAAGACCAGCGTCGCCATGTCCGGTTCGCGGGCAACGGCGTCCTCCTCCCGGGCAAGAATTGCAAATCGCGTGTAGTTGCGGGCGTTGGACTCGATACTCTCGCGCAGGACCTTCATGCCGTAGTACTCCGCGGTCCGGGCGTGGGCGATCGCCGCCAGGCTCCGGTCGCCGCTGTCACGGACATGGGCAACCGCCCCGGCGGTGTCGTAGAACGGCACGATCTCCCATTCAGGGTGTCTGTTGAGAAAATCGCGGCACTGTTCGATACCCGGCGCCTGCGAGATCACTTTGGTGATCGAATCGAGGGTGGCATCCTGGGTACCGATCAGGCTGTGCTGGATGCGGATATGCGTTTCGCCGACGATGCGGATGTCGGGATACTGCAGCAACAGGTCGTAGTTCTCATGGATAGAACCCATGAGCGAGTTCTCGAGGGGGACGATACCGAACGACACCTCGCCCTTGAGGACCGCCTCGAACACGTCCCGGAAGTGGCTCATGCTTACCGCCTCGACCTCCCGGTCCGCGGCGTCGAAGTAGCGTAGGGCGGCGATTTCGCTGTACGCACCACGGGCTCCCTGGAACGCGACGCGGAGCGAGACATCGCCCGCAGCGGACGCCCCGGCGTCGACCGATACCGACGGTGTTGCGGCGATGCGATGCCGCTGCGGCAGACGGGCGACCTCGCGGCCCACCACCGGCGACAACGCCTCGATATCCCGCATCAGTTTTTCAAACTGTTCCGGAAAGAGTGTCTGCGGACCGTCGGACAGCGCCTGGTCGGGATCCGGGTGCACTTCAACGATCAGACCGTCGGCGCCGGCCGCGATCGCCGCCAGCCCCACCGGCTGAACCTTCTCGCGGATACCAGTGGCGTGGCTCGGATCGACGAGAACCGGGAGGTGACTGAGCTTCTTCACGACAGGAATCGAGGAGATGTCCAGACTGTTGCGGGTGTAGGTTTCGAACGTCCGAATGCCACGCTCGCAGAGGATCACGTCCTCGGCACCGTGCGCCAGAAGGTACTCCGCAGCCATGAGCCATTCCTCGATCGTGGCAGCGAGTCCGCGCTTGAGCATGACCGCCCGTTTCTCGGCGCCCACCGTCTTCAGGAGCTCGAAGTTCTGCATATTCCGGGCGCCGATCTGAAAGACATCGACGTATTCGCGCATGCGGTCCACGTGGAGCGGCGAGACGATCTCCGAGACCACCGGCATCCCGAACGCCTCTCCCGCCTCCTTGAGGTAGCGCAGGCCCTCCTCGCCGAGCCCCTGAAACGAGTAGGGAGAGGTGCGGGGCTTGTACGCGCCGCCCCGGAGCATGACACCGCCGGAGGACGCCACGATCTCGGCGGTCTCGAGGATCTGCTCGCGGCTCTCAACCGCGCAGGGTCCGGCAATCACGACCAGGCGGTTTCCACCGACCTTCACCGGCCCCACGGGGAACACCGAGTCCTCGCGTTTGAACTCGCGGGAGGCGAGTTTGTACGGCTTGGAGATCGGCACGACCTTGGCGACGCCCGGCCGCATCTCGACCTCGCGGAGGTCGATCTGAGCGCTGCCCACCGCTCCGAAGATCGTTTCAGACTCGCCGATGACCTCACGGACCTTGAATCCACGCCCCTCGAGGAAGCTGCGAAGCGCGTTCTTGTCCTGTTCCCGAATTCCCTGTTCCAGTACGACGACCATAGGTCGCTACTCTACCATCACGTACTGTGGGAGGGGAACTCTCTGAGGATATAGGCACGGAAACGGCGTTCGAGCTGGGCCCGAAACTGACTGATACGGTCCACGTACACCAGAGTCGACGCCGGCGTCCGGCCGGCGCGAACGCGGGTGAGCCCGGCGTTGTAACACGCCACGGCCTGCATCTCGGAGCTGGTCTGCTCCATGCACCACCGCAGGTACTTCGTTCCGTGGTAGGAATTGATGTCGGGGTGAAAGAAATCCTCCTCCGACAGATTGCGGAACGTTCGGGAGTTCAGCTGGAACAGCCCCCGGTCCACGGAGGTGGCGTTCTGGTTCACCGCCACGGGAGAGTACCGGCTTTCCACCCAGGTCAGGGAGAACACCAGCGACAGCGACAGATCCTCCCGGTTTGCGTGATACAGAATCGGCAGGGCGATGTCGGAGGACCCGGTGAGATCGACAAAAAAGTCCACCACCGCCTGGTGGGTCACGTCTTCGCGGTACAGTGCCAGCATGGGATGTTCCGAGTCCAGGAGGTTGAGCACATTGGCGTAGTCCGCCGGCCCCAGCGCGGAGCGGACCTGCTGGTTCCAGTCGTAGTTGAACGTCATCGGTGCCGCAGCGTCACCCGCGGCGGGGTTGGTCTGCGTCGTGCTACACCCCAGGACCGCCACCAGGCCGGTCAGGAGGAGTATTCGGTTTATCATGATTCATGTCGCCTCTCGTGAGTTTTCACGACGACCGCATGCCCGTTGACGTTGCCCACAACGACGAGTCCGTCGCGGGATCGAATCTCATGAACCAGGCTGGTAACACCCTCGCATCCGAAAAAGCCGTAGTCGTCAAACACAATGATCCCCCCAGGGGGGACGCGGGGATAGACCCAGTCAAACACGCCTCGAGCCGATTCGTACACGTCCACGTCTATGTGACAGAGTGCGATCGGGTCGGAGGGCAGCAGGTGCGCCGTGTCGTCCGGAAACACGCCGGACAGAAGCCGGAAATTCGGCAAGGCGAGACTATGAAGAAACGTGCGGACTGTGTCAAGGCTGGTGTCTGCGTGCTCGCCGCCGCGATAGTACGGGTCCCGCGGCCCGGCCTTTGCGACGCCGGCGAACGTGTCCGCCACGTACAGCGGACGGGTATCGCCGAGCTGGTGCAGGCGAATCCCCATAAGGGCCGCGCTCCCGCCGCGCCACGTCCCGACCTCGAGTATCCCTCCGGATATCTTGGAGGTCTGTCCCACCAGTTCCCACAGCTCGTACAACCGGGCAGGATCCAGCATCGTATTGTCGCGGACGCGCTTCCACGCCTCCAGAAACGCCGAATCCGCTTCCCAGGGACGATAGTCCGCGTCAATCGGCGTGTGTCCGTACCCCGGCGGGTATACGCGTACCTCGGTTGCGGTGTGAGCCATACCTCGATGGTACTACGGAAGCCTCTGCCGCGACTATCTTTCGGTTGTCCCGCGGCGATTGGGTCGTTGGACCGCCTGTGGCGTGGTCGCCCGTTGAGGCGGGTGATCGCCTATCGGGGAGGCTGCCGCCGGACTTCGAGGTCTCGGAACTCGCCGCGGCCAAGCGCCCGCAGCGCAAGCTCCATGCTTGCTCCCCGCGGCACCTGCAGGCGGTACCGCAGGTACTCCACCCCGTTCACGGCGATCGTCAGCATGCTGGACGCCGGGTCCACCAGAACCTCGAGTGCGTGGTCCGATCCAAGCTCCGAATCCAGCGCCGCCTGGGCGACGCGGTTCATGTTCACGTCGTCGTAGGAGACGTAGACCTCCAGGAAGGTCGAGTCGACACCGTACTCGGCGGCGTCACGGGTGAGCCACACCAGCACACTGCGCCCGTGGCCATACCCGTCGGGCAGAGCAACGCCGGTGACCGAAAAATGGAGACCCAATCCTGCCCATCCCGGGTCCAGGGAGCGGGCGATGACCCGGTACAGCCGCGGACGACTGTCCTGTTCGTACGGCAGGCGGAGCTTGGCAAAGCGTGCATCGGGATCGGTCTGAACGACGGCGCCGTCGGAACCCGACTCCCACGTGCCCCGGTGCGGCTCGCCGCCGGACAGATCCGGACGGTCCACCACTGACATTTCCGCCCGCGCCCGAGCGAGGGACATCGTGGGTGCTGTGGAGTCAACGTCGGCCGGGGCGCCAGCACCGGTTGCGGCGCCCGCACCGGTCGCTGTCTCGGCGGCACCGGGCGCTGTCTCGGCGGCACCACGCGTCGCTCCGGCGGCGACAATTCTCGCCATCAGCTCGTTCACGGCGCGTTGGCTTTCCCGGTAGTTTCGTTCGACCCCGTCCGCAAGATCCGCAAGCCGCCGGTCGATGCGGTCGAACCGAGCGGCCCCGGCGGCGGCGTAGGCGTCCAGCACCGCGGCGACCTGCTCGACCACCTTCGCGACCGCCTCGTCAACGGCGTCCGCGGCGGTCTCGTCGATATGGCTGCCGGCGGCGGCGACCACGGCGTCCAGTCGGTCAATGATCCGGTCCCCGACGGCTCCGGCGATCGCCTCGGGGGAATCGGGCGTCGCGTCGACCGCAGTCGCCGCGCGGGCATCGGCCGCGGGTTCGTCGGCCACGGGTTCGTCGACCGTGTCGGACCCGGTGGTCGGGGAGTCACCGTCGGCAACGGCGTCTGAAACCGGCGCGTTGCCCGTTCCGGCCGCGGCATACTGCGCGGCGATCGCCGCCAGCAACGGGCTGTCCTTTAGCGAAGGCGCCGGTGTCTGTGAAAAACGGTAGTCGGTGACACGTTCGTAGCTGTCGTCGAAGGTAACCGTGCCGGACACAAACTGTCCGTCAAGGAACACGTCCGCAATGCGCAGGGCGCCCGACGGCGTTACCTCGAGGCGCGCCAGATCCAGCACAACATCCCGTGGTATCGCCCGGTCTCCGACAGGCTCCAGATTGGTGATCGACCAGTTGCCGTCGGCGTCGGCGGCGACATAGACCAGGTACGGCGCACCGTCGATCTCCACGCCGTCGAGCAGGAGGACGTCGGGCCCCGCCACGTGGAGACGGGCACCGGATGCGGAGAGGGCCGGTTCCTGCGCCCGGACAGCCGTCGCCCCGAATGCGAGAGTGACGGCGACCAGGAGCGAGGCCAGTGGTCGAATGACTATCCTCGCGAGCGAAACGTTCGTTTTTTGCATAACACCCAACTCCCCATTAGTGTATCGGCACGTTCTTGCGTTTTCTTGAGGCTTTCCTGCAGGATAGTGAATTCATGGAGGAAACACCCCCCGTTGCCGCCGGTCCCGGCGGTATTCGTGTCGGCTTCGGCACGTGGGCCCTCGGTGGCACAGACTGGGGCCCGGTCGACGCCCGAACCGCCAAACTCGCGATCGCCCGCGCCGCGGAACGCGGCTTCCGCCACTTCGACACGGCGGAAGCGTACGGCAACGGCGCCGCGGAACAACGACTCGGACAGGCGCTCCGGCATCGGGTGCGGAATCAGCGGGAAACGCTGCAGATCGCGACTAAGTCGGTGGTCCGCCCGCCCGCGTCCCTCGCAAAACACCTCGAACGATCGCTGCGACGGCTGAATACCGAGTATGTGGACGTCTACTACATCCACTGGCCCCGGGACGGCATTGACCTGCGCGCCGCCGTTGCGGAGCTGGAACGGCAGCGGCAGGCGGGGCGCATCCGGGCGATCGGGTTGTGCAACGTCACCGTGGACGAGTTCCACGCGGCTGCACAGGAGGGACCGGTGGCCGCCGTACAGTTCGGCTACAACCTGCTCTGGCGCACGCCCGATACACAGGGACTCACCGCGCTTCCCGCCACCCGCGTCGCCTACAGCCCCCTGGCGCAGGGGCTCCTCGCGCGAGAGTTCCGGAACCCGCCGGAATTCTCGGAGGGAGACCACCGACCGCACACGCCGCTCTTTGCCGCCGCCACGTGGCCGCATGTGTACCGGACCCACCGCGACTACCTGGAACTGTGTACGCGGCGTGGGGTGCATCCCGCGGCGCTGGCGGTGTACTGGGCCGCGCGCCGTCTCGACGCGGCCGTTGTCGGAGGACGAACGGCGGTCCAGATCGATGCCCTCGCCGATGGTCTCGAGAGTCTGGCTGCCCGGCCGGCGGGTGCCGCAGAGGCGGCCGAGGATGCCGCCGGGCTCAGCGCAAACCTCGCCCCCCTCCTGCCGGACCTTCCGAATCTCTTCGGCTACGTCCCGACTCCTTGCCGGAGCAGCTGATTCTCGGTATATCCTTGGTATGGTACGTCGTGTTTTGGCGGTGTTTTCGTTCCTGTGCGCCGCGCTGGTCCCCGTGTCTTCCCAATCCGCCCCGACGGACGAGTTTGTCGTCTCCTTCGTTGCCGGAAACGCTCAACTGAACCCGATCCACAGCCTCACCTCCAGCGAGGCGCAGATCTACAGCGCTCTCTACGAGGGACTGGTCACCTACAACCCCCTGACGATGGAGCCTGTGCCGGCGGTGGCCGAAAGCTGGGATATCAGCGACGACCGCCTGGTGTACACGTTCCACCTGCGGGACAACGCCCGCTACTGGAACGGGCAACGGGTCACGGCACAGCACTTTCGGGACACCTGGCTCAAGGTAATCGATCCCGAAACGGACGCCGCCTACAACTTTCTGTTCGACGTAATCGACGGGGTACGTGAGTATCGAACCGGCGAGAACTCAGATCCCCGAAGTGTGGGAATCGAGGCGATCGACCGCTCCACGCTGCGGGTGCGGCTGCGGAAGCCGGCAACGCACTTTTTGCGCATCCTCTGCCACCACGCCTTTGTACCGGTTCACCCCTCGGTGCGAGACCAGGAGGACTGGTCCGATCTCACCGCGATTCCCGGCAACGGTCCCTACGTGCTGACTGAACGGAACGAAGACGAGTGGATTCTGGACCGCAACGAACGCTACTGGGCCGCCGACGAGGTGAAGATCCCCCGGATTCGCGTGGTGTTCACCGCGGACGACGACGACACCGTCACCGACCGCTTCAACCGGGGCCAGATCGACTGGGTCACATCCGGAATGAACCTGTCGGATGTCCAGTTTCCGGAGAACATCGTGGTAAACCCGCTGTTTGCCACGACGTACTACTTCATCCGTTCCGACGTGGAGCCGTTCTCCGACGACCGCGTGCGCCGGGCATTGGCGCTGCTTCTGCCGTGGGACCAGATTCGGGATCCGGATATCCAGTTCATTCCAACCGATACGCTCGTCCCGGAGATCCCCTACTATCCCGACGTCACCGGCATCACCGAGCCCAACGAGGAGGAGGCGATGCAGCTGCTGGCGGACGCCGGCTACCGTTACGGCGTGCGCCTTCCGACGATCACGATTGCGATCCCCCAGGGACAGGAGTCGATGCGCGTCGCCGAGCTGATGCGCGACAGCTGGGAGCGCAGCCTCGAAGTCAACGTTGAAATCCGGGTCACCCCGTATCCGGCGTACTTTGACTCCCTGGAAAACGGAGATTTCACGATCGGCACGGTGAGTTGGATCGGGGACTTTGCCGACCCCCTCACGTTTCTTCAAATGTGGATCAGCGACAGCAACGTCAACGACGCGGGCTTCAGCAACTTCCGCTACGACCAGCTTATCGATGACTCGATGCTCGAGACCGGCGTGGACCGCTATCAGGTCCTGTCGCAGGCGGAGGAGATCCTGCTGCAGACCGGCACCGTCCTCCCGGTCAGCCATTCTCCGTCGATCAATCTGATCGACCTGGAGGCCGTGGAGGGCTGGTATCCCAACCCGCTGGACGTGCACCCCTTCCGCTACCTGCGGTTCACGGAACGGGACCCGGCACCGGGGGTCATCAACTTCCAGAAGGATCCGTCGGTGGACGGGGGACGCGCCGGATCCCCGGCTGTAGCGTCCGAGGCACCGCGGCACCGCGGCGTCACCGTTCCCGGCGCAGCACCGCGTGCAACCACGTCTCGATCCGTCGCTGATTGAGCAGGCCGGCAACGAGAAGCAACACCGCCGTCGCGAAGAGAATCGCCGAGAGCACCACGTTTCCAGAGGCGGCGGAGGCACCGATGGCGGCGCTGCCGACGATGCCCGGAATTCGTCCCACCATGGAGAACAGCAGGAACGGCCCAAAGGGAAACTGCGCGCCGCCGGCACCTGCCACGTATCCCAGCACGTCCTTGGGAATGCCCGGAATCACGAACAGCAGAAAGAAACCGATCCGAGTACCACGCCGGTCGAGAACCCCGTCGATCCGCTGCCGGGTGTGTGCCGACGTGACCGCCGTGACAAACGGCCGCCCCATCCAGCGCCCCACCCAATAGTTGAATGCACTGCCCGCCAGTATCCCGAGAAACGACAGCGCCGCACCGCCGGCAACCCCGAACAGAAAGCCGGAGGCGATCTGAACAACCTCGCCGGGAACGACAAAAACGACAACCTGTACCACCTGCAGCGCCACCACCGCAGCGGCGGCGAGCAGTGACTGCCGTCGCGTCACATCCATGGACTCGAGCGTCGTGATCCATCCGCGCACCTGGTCGCCGAATATCACGGCCAGGGCAATCATCGCGGCGAGGAAGAGTGGAAAGGCGACACGCGCCAGCTTTGACCTCAGCATCCCAGGTTCGGTATACTGCAGGGAATGAGCAACAGTGCCAAGGGAAAATCCACCACGTTCAAGGAAAAGCAGCAGGTTGTCTATCCGCTGCAGGGCGTCGGGCAGATTCAGGAAATCGTCGAAATCGACTTCAAGGGTGAGAAAACGCTGTACTACGTCATCTACCTCCCCGTGTCCGACATGACGGTGAAGATTCCCGTAGACCGCGCCGAAGAGCACGGCATCCGCGCCATTGTCGACAGGAAAGAAGCCGAAAAAGCCCTGGATCTCTTTTCGCAGGAGTTTGAGCCGGTTCCGGCGGACTGGAAAATGCGTTACCAGATGAACCTCGATCTTCTCAAGAAGGGATCGATCATGGATATCGCGTCCGTTGTAAGGACCCTCTACGCCCGAAAGAAGGTCAAGGAGCTGCCGATCATGGAACGCAAGCTCTATGACAGCGCGCTTCAGCTCCTGGTGGACGAGGTCTCGTTCTCGCTGGACGTCTCCAAGAAGGAAGTGGAGGAGATGGTCTTCGAGAAGCTGGAGGTGGACCCCGACGCCGACGATGAGGTCGACGACATCATCCCCGACGATGACCTCGATGAGGACGACGAGGAGTAACACCTCCCCGGCGGAGTGGGAACGACGCCTTGGTGCGATCGCCGAGGCCGTGGGCACCGATTTCGCCGCCAGCGTCAACCGCATCGCCGACGCCACCGCACGCCCGGATCCGTTCCGGGTGCTGGTTTCCACCCTGATCAGTCTTCGAACCCGGGACGAGGTAACCTTCGCCGCAAGCGACCGTCTGCTGTCTCGGGCCCCGACCGCGGCGGACCTTGCCGCTCTGCCGGAACAGACGATTGCCGAACTGATCTACCCCGCCGGGTTCTACCGCACCAAAGCCGGCAACCTGAGGCGTATCGCTGCGACGCTCGTCGACAACCGCGGCGGAGCTGTGCCGGACATGCTGGAGGAGCTGACGGCGCTTCCGGGTGTGGGGCGGAAAACCGCGAACCTTGTCCTGGGGCTCGGATTCGGCATTCCCGCAATCTGCGTCGATGTCCACGTGCATCGCATTCCCAACCGCCTCGGATGGATCGCAACCCGTACCCCCGAACAGTCGGAGTCGGCGCTTATGGAGGTTCTGCCGCGGGAGTACTGGATTCCGATCAACCAGCTCCTCGTCGGCTTCGGCCAGGCGGTGTGTACGCCACAGAGTCCCTGGTGCAGCCGCTGTCCGCTCGCCGGAGAGTGTCCCCGGGTCGGCGTGACGCGATCGCGGTAGCGCGCGCCGGGGGTGAACAAAAAACGACCCGTACACATCCGTGCACGGGTCGCTTCACCGGGTGGTGATCTCGTTGTCGGCGGGCTACTGCTCGCGAATCAGCAGCGTCTTGCTGTCCAGTTCCAGGTGCAGGTCCTCTTCCCGGTACTGCTCGTGATCCTTCACCAGACGCAGCTTGAGGTGGTCCGACTCCGGGGTCAGCGTGATCAGCACGGCCACGTGTTCGGTAAACCGTGACAGCTCGCTGGGAACACCGTGTTCGTCGAAGGACGCATTGTCGCGGTGCGTGGACGCGGTAAACCATACCGTGAGCTTGTGCTCGCCGGCGAACTCGCGGATCGCCTGCAGCGTTTCCACCTCACCCTTCTCGAAATCGTAACCGTCGACGACGATGACGTCGGCCTTGAAGTTCCCGTCGTCCACCAGCGCACGAATGCTCCGCAGAAGCTGGTCCCGCGTCACCCCGTCCTGGTTGAAGTTCATGACCACCCGATTCTTGATCAGCTGGTCGTGCACGTCCATGGCGCCCTCGAGGTGACGCTTCTTGGCGATCTCTCCAAAGATGTCCTCGTACCAGCTGATGATGTGATCGGTGCGTCCGGAAAACGAGACGTGGATCACGTGCTTGTCCTGAAACAGCTGGTCCGTGGCGATGTGTACGAGGCACGCGGTCTTTCCGGTGCCTTTCCGTGCGGCGATGACGCCGATGTTGCCGGCCCCCACGCCCCCGTGAATTGACTTTTCCAGCAGCCGCAGGGGACTACGCTTTATGAGCTCTTCTTTAACCATACGGCGCCTCCTTATTTGTTGCCTTCCTGCTTGGACTTCAGGTATTTCTGCCGAAGCTCCTCTGCAATACTCTGCGGCACTTTGCCGTACTTGGCAAATTCCATCGAGTATTCGGCTTTCCCCTGGGTCAGCGATCGCAGGACGGTGGAGAACCCGAACATTTCCGCGAGCGGCACCTCGGCCTCCACAACGGTGAACAGGCCGTCCTCGTTGGAGGCGACGATCATTCCGCGACGCTGGTTCAGGATGCCGAAGATGTTTCCCTGGTATTCGGTGGGGCCTTCCACCACGACCTTCATGATCGGCTCAAGAGCGATCGGCTTGGCCTTCTCGTACACCGCGCGGAACGCCGCTAGAGCGGCGGTCTGGAACGCCTGGTCCGAGGAGTCCACCGGGTGGGTTGCGCCGTCGTTGATCAGGGCGCGAACGTTGATGATCGGATAGCCGATGTAGGTTCCGCGGTCAAGCGCGGTCTGAAATCCTTTGTCCACCGACGGAATGTACTCGTTCGGAATCACACCACCCTTGATCTGGTTCACGAACTCGTAGTTTTCCTCTTCGTTGGGCTCGATGTAACCCGCAACGCGTCCGAACTGTCCGCTACCACCGGTCTGCTTCTTGTGGGTGTAGTCAAACTCGGCGCGCTGGCTGATCGTTTCCCGGTACGCGACCTGCGGCATGCCGGTTTCAACCTCGGCCTTGTACTCACGCTTCATGCGTTCGACGTAGACGTCCAGATGAAGCTCGCCCATGCCCTGGATGATCGTTTCGTTGCTCTCCTCGTCCACGTAGGAGCGGAACGTCGGATCCTCCTTGACGAAGCGGCCGATCGCCTTGCTCATGCGGTCGGCGGAGGCCTTGTCCTTCGGCTTGATCGAAAGCGTGATAACCGGGTTGGGGACGTACATCGAGGTCATCGACACATTCATGTCGGGATGGCAGAACGTGTCACCGGAGGCGCAGTCGATGCCGAAGAGCGCGACAATGTCGCCACTGCCGGCTTCGTTGATATCCTCCATATGGTTGGCGTGCATGCGCACCAGACGCCCCACCTTGAACTTCTTGCGGTTGCGGACGTTGAACAGCTCCGTGCCCTTCTTGACCATTCCCTGATAGATGCGGATGTAAGTCAGCTGGCCGTACTGTCCGTCCTCCAGCTTGAACGCGAGAGCGATCGTGGGCTTGTCGTTGTCGGAGATCGTCATGAACTCCGCCTCGTCGTTGTCCAGGTCCAGCGCCTTGTTGGTGATATCCAGCGGCGACGGAAGGTACTTGGTGACCGCATTCAACAGCGTCTGGACACCCTTGTTCTTGTAGGCGCTTCCCACGTACACCGGACAGAGCTCGTTGGCGATGACCGCCTTACGGATCGCGGTGTCGACCTGCTCCTCGGTAACCGAGCCTTCGAGGGCGGCTTCCATGAGCTCTTCGTCGAACATGGACACGGCGTCCAGCAGCTTCTCGCGGTACTCCTCCGCCTGCGCCTGCAGGTCGGCGGGGATGTCGTCCTCCCGGAGCACCTCGCCGTAGTCGCCTTCGAAGTAGATCGCCTTCATCTTCACCAGGTCAACCACGCCGTTGTGCTTGTCCTCGAGGCCGATCGGAAGCTGCGCCATGACCGCGTTGAGTCCGAGCTTGTCCTCCAGCTGCTGCCGCACCTTGAGGGGGTCGGCGCCGGAACGGTCACACTTGTTGACGAACGCGAGCCGGGGTACCTGATATCGCTTGAGCTGTCGGTCGACGGTGATCGACTGCGACTGGACACCGGCGACGGAGTCCAGAATCAGGATCGCACCGTCGAGGACGCGCAGCGCGCGCTCGACCTCGATCGTAAAGTCAACGTGCCCGGGGGTGTCGATGATGTTGATCGGGTAGCCCTTCCACTCCACATTTGTGGCGGCGGACTGAATCGTGATTCCGCGCTCCCGCTCGAGCTCCATGGAATCCATCGTGGCGCCGACGCCGTCTTTTCCGCGGACCTCGTGAATGGCGTGAATCTTGTCGCTGTAGAACAGGATCCGCTCGGTCAGCGTCGTCTTGCCACTGTCAATGTGCGCAGATATCCCGATATTGCGCATGTTTGCCAGTTTGTCACTCATGAAAACTCATCCTTATATGATTTCTGTTTGCTTGCCTGCGTGTGTCGTGCAACTATATAGATGGCAAGGATTTCCTTCAATACCTGAGCAATCAGGCTATGATATACTCATTTCGCATGCCCGTTGTCTACCTCGGCACCAGCGGCTTTTCCTACCGTGATTGGGTAGGCCCCGTGTATCCCGCCGACCGTCCGGCGTCGGACCGTCTGGCGCTGTACGCCGAGCGCTTTCCATTTCTGGAACTCAACGCCACCTACTATCGGCCGCCGGAGGCGGGCCAGATGGATCGCTTTGCCCGTCGGGCCACCCAGGCGGGACTGAGCCGGCTGGTGGTCAAGCTGCCCGGCGAACTCACCCATCGTCGCCCGGAAACCGAAGAGGCGTTGACGGTACGGGCCGACCAACTCGCGCGGGGACTCGCACCGCTCACCGCGGCGGGACTGCTAAGCGGCGTCCTTGCCCAGTTTCCCTACAGTTTTCACTACACGCCCGACAACCGGCGCTATCTCGCGGACCTGGCCGAAGCGCTGGCGACCCGTCTCAACGACACCCGCCGGTTTGTCGAGTTCCGCGGCGACGACTGGAGTCGTGGCAGCGTTGCCGATGGCCTCGATCGGTTCGGTCTCACCCCGGTCCACGTGGATCTGCCCGCCCTTCCGCGTCTTCCGGCGTCCTTTGTCACCGACGGCATACGTCCGACGCGGACGGTTTACCTCCGTATGCACGGTCGAAACCGCGACCGGTGGTGGACCGGTGACAACGCCTCCCGCTACGACTACCGGTACGCTGAGGCGGAACTCGAAACCGTGGCGGAGGCGATCGCCACCGCCGCCGCAGATGACCTTGTGGAGGTTGTGTACGTCGCGTTCAACAACCACTTCAGGGGGCAGGCAGTGGACAACGCGCTGATGCTTGGAGAGATGCTGCGCAGGCGGGGAGTCCCGGTGGACCCCGGCGATGGCGGGAGTCCCGCCACGCCGTCGTCCACCGAGGATTCTACTCGTAGCGATTGAAGTACAGGGCGTCGATCGCCTGCATGTGCTTCTTGTGCAGGGGCTCCGCTCCCTCCGGGAGTTCGGCGTTGATCCGGCTGAGAACCTCGTCAGGCGTAAGGTCCGGCTCCGACGCCCGAAGCTCCACCACCCGAACGATCACCTCCGGGTCCACGACCTTGAGGCTCCCGAAGAGGTTGCGGCTTGCCAGGATGACCGATCCGCGGCGCAGGACCTCGAACTCTTCGCGGAGCGTCGCCAGGTCCTCGTTGAGTCCATCGATGAGGTCGAGCTGCTCGGCCCGCAGCCCCGCGATCTCCTCGCTCAGACGCTGATCCAGAGCCGTGAGGGCCTCCTCGCCGCGGCGGACCTCCCGGTCGAGCACGGCCTCCCCGCGCCGGGCCAGCGCCTGGATCTGATCGTTGAGCGCCGCGTCACGGGCGGCCTGTTCCTCGTTGGTGACCTCGGTCTGCTCGATCCGGCGGAGCTGTTCGTCCAGCCGTCGCGCGAGAAACTGCGGGTCCTGACTCTGGATGTAGGCGGCGGGATTTGCAACCGCCCGCTGGATGCGTTCGGTGAACTGCGACTGCGACAGGTACTGACCGTTGATGCGTACCGCGAGATTGTCCACCAGGAGCCGGAAATCGAACGCCACGGCGCCCTCGAACTGAAACTGCATGCCCGAGGGCATGTAGGGGACGTAGTCGCGCCCGTTGATCATGTAGGCCGAGGGGATGACCACCGCGTCGGCGCGATCGCGTTCGAACACGTAGCGGAGGCGCTGCACCTCGAGTCCATCCAGGCCGTAGATCACCTCCCGCATCGCGTCGAGGGCCGCCATGCGCTGGTCCGTAAACTGTCCGAGCACGCTGACGCTGAAACGCCGCCCCTGGCCGTCGCGCACGTCCCAGGTGGGGAGACCGCCCTCGGCGCGTTCGTTGAGGATCGTATAGCCCGCGGCCTGGAGCGCCGCGGCGGGGTCGCTACTCTGTGCGAATCCCATCGCCGCTACGCCGAGCATCAGGACGACGACCACACCGGATATCACTGTACGCTGCATCTGTACTCTCCCCGTTCTCACTGTACGTCGATCAGAACCTTGTCGAACGCCCGCACCTGCATCTCGTCTGCGGTGTCCACCAGTTCTGCGGCGATGCGCCCGTCGTGGCGGACAAATCGGATCGTCCCCACAAACTCATCGTCCCGCCGGAACACGTACCCCAGCGAGCCAACGTTCACGTTGCGGATTCGGTTGATGTACACCACGATATTGTCGGTGTCCCGCGGGTCCAGAATATAGCCCGTGTCGCCGTTGACCCGGGCAAACTCGTCCAGGGCAAACAGGAACTCGTCGATCCGCGACTGCTGCTCGTCGATCGTCGTGTCACGAGCGGCGATGATCGCGTCGCGGTCGACAACGGTCTGTTCCAGGCCGCCGCGGATGTTCTCATAGCCCGCCACCAGATCCCGGGTGCGGCGGTCGATCTGCGCCAGTGCCGGCGGAATCGAGTTCTCGTACGGTACCTGCTGCAGACGGTCAACCAGCACCTGCAGGGCATCGTACTGCGCCCGGAGTTGGTTGAACCGTGACCTCGACACGACGTCGTCCTGCGCAAGGACGCTGGAGTAGTCCCGGATTCCGGCGAAACCGGAGGCCGCACCGGATTCCGGTGCCCCAAGAAGGCGACCGGCAGGAGAATCCCCGAACTCGGGATTGTACAGCCGAGTGAGACGCGCAATCTCGTTCGCGTGGCGCTGACGGATCGTGCGCTCGAACTCATCCTGATACGCCTGGAGGTCGGCGATCTGCTGCTCGTAGTCGGCGCGCATGTTCCGGATCCTGGTTTCGTACTCGTCGCGGATCTGCTGTTTCTCCAGTTCGGCGACTCGCTGCTGGTTGTTCAGGACCTCTTCCTGCTCCCGCGCCTGTTCCAACTGCCGGCTGTCGTACTGGGCGATCTGGTCCTGAAGGTCTGCGATTCGTGCCTGCAGCTCGTCGATCCGCGGCTGGTACTGCGCGTTGAGGCTGTCGATCTGCGACTGTGCCTGCGCCCTGAGGTCCTCGGCACGACCGCGGCGCTGGGCTGCGGAGAGCTCCCGTTCCTGCAGGAGCTGGATCTCCCGGTCGCGGTTGCGCGTGACCTGGTCGATCTGGCCCTGCAACTCCGACTGCACCTGTTCCAGGTCGCGGCGGGCGGCATCCAGCTGGTTCTGGAGCCGTTGTGCCTCGTTCAGAACGTCCCGCAGGTTTACGTCGGCAAAGTCCTGAATATCCACCTGGATCGAGCGACTGCTGTTCTGAATGTACTGGGTCACGGCGATCACGACGCCGGTGAACACCACGATCAGCCCGAGGATGGTTAGAGGCACCAGCAGACTGCGATTGCGCCGCGTCTTGGCGAACTCGGCACCGACGTCATACTGCTGCTGTTTTCGCCGGAACTCGTTGACGATCTCCCGCAGGAAGACCTGTTTGCTGCGTTCGACCAGGTCGGTACTTTCGGAACCGTCCGGCCGCCCGTCCGGCTGCTGGTTCACTTTTCTTTCATTGTCCATACGCCGTTCCAGTTTTCCGGGGCATCCTTGCCGCTAATTCGATCGCGAAACATGCGCGCGATGCTCAGGCTGCTTTTCTCGAAGAACGGCACCGCCTCCGGCCAGTCTCCGCGGTAGTAGCGGTGCAGCCCCTCCGAGAAGGTGTCGATATCGTGCTTGAGCTCATCGTCCATCTGGTCGACGGGAACCGGCCAGAAGATCTTCTTGCCCTGCGTCTTGCCCTTGACCTGCACCATGTCGAGCTCGGCGAAGACGTACTCGTCGGTGAGGGCTGAGACCTCGTCCTTGACGTACTCGGAACAGATCACCGGGGTCTTATAAAACCGGGTCAGACCCTCGAGGCGCGAGGCACTGTTGACGTTGTCACCGATTACGGTGTTCACCATGCGCTCGTAGCTGCCGATGTTGCCGTAGAACACCTGGCCGCCGTCGATACCGACCCCGACCTCCAGAAGCACGGCGCGGTAGATCGCCTCTTCCTCGTCGGTCAGGCTGCCGCGCTGCTTCAGGATCTGCTCGCGACGTTCGTGCATCTCGTGGCGCAACTGCGCGGCGACCTCGTGAATCTTGTACGCCGCCCGGAGTGCCTGCACGCTCTTGTTTTCCTCGTCCGTCTCCACGGTCCCGAACACCGCGAGGAGCGCGTCGCCGATGATCGATCCGATGTCTCCCTGGTATTCGTGGATGTAACGGATCGCCTTGTCGTAGTGAAGGTTGAGCAACTTGATGATGTCGGTACCCAGGGTCTCCGTCATGAAGGTGAAGCTTCGGATATCGGTGAACAGGATCGTCAGGTCCCGCTTGCTTCCCTCGAGCCGGATCTCCCGTTCGCGGTACGCCTTGGCGGCCACGTCGCGGGCAACGAACTTCTTGAAAATGCCCATGAGGTTGTCGATCGTGTTCGCGAGGGAGTTGAACGCGACGCCGAGATAGGTCACATCGTCGTTCGGCGCGCCATCCATGTCCATGAGATCCATCGTCTGCTCGGTCTGCATGCGCATGATGTTGTCGGTAATCACGCGCACGAACCGCAGGATGTAGCGCAACAGCAGGATACCGATGACGGCGAAGACCACCGTGATCCCGAGAATGATCAGCGAGACCTGCCGGAAGATTCGCTGGGAATCGGCGTAGAACTCTTCGAGTTCCTCACCGCGAACCTGGAACATCTCCCAGCTGTCGTTGTACTTGTAGACGCCGAAGTAGTCGTAGTCCTGGAACGTGAAGTTGAGGGTTCCCTCCTCAACACCGTCGGCCAGCGCCTGGTTCATCTCCGCCAGGGCATCCACGTCGGTGAACGCCTCCTGCCGAGGCAGTTCGCTGGCCTGAAAGAAGAGCTGGCCGTCGGGATACACGCCGAGGGAGACCGACCGCGTACCCCGGTGATTCCTGATCGCCGCCTGCTCGATGTTCGCAACCGCCGCCTCGCGGTCGGGGTTGAAGTTGAAGATCTCGTGCTGATTGTTCGCGAATACGTGCAGCTCCTTGAGGTCTTTGACCAGAAGCTGGTTGAGAAGGCGGATCTGCTCCCCCCGGTTCAGCATGAGGTTGATGTAGTTGGTGGTGAAGTTGGAGACGAGCAGGAAGATGGTGAAGATGACGGTGATCTTGACGATCATCGGAACGACGCGGGTCCCGTTCAGCTTCTGTCCAAGAATCTTAGATAGTGGATCAGCCATGACTTTCCTTACTGTACTCTATTACATCCCTACCTGAAAGGTAAGAAAATGAAAAACCCGCCAGTTTTTGGCGGGTTTTCTATGAGACCTACGTTTCCCGTATGTCGATGACCTCCTGGATGTGTTTTTCCACCGAACTCACGAACGAGTCCTTGTCCATCCCGGATACCTTGATGATACAGACCGCGTTGGTCGGTTTGTCCCCCGGCCAGGTCCCGATGGAAATGATGTTTCCACCGTGTTCGGCCACGTCCGCCCCGAGCTTGGCCAGTTCTCCCGGCTCTTCCGGTATCCGGAGCGTCGCGCGGAGCCCCTTTTCGCGGGTTCCGAAAAGATCGATAAAGAGACGGAACATGTCCGACTCCGTGATGATACCCACCGGGTAGCCGTCGTCGTCCACCACCGGCAGACACCCGATATCGTTGTCCACCATCTTCCTGGCGGCGTCTTCCACCAGGTCGCTCGGGTGGGCGGTCAATACCGTTTTGGTCATGACCTTGTTCACGGTGAGTTTTGACAGCAGCCGCGTCATCTCGTATACGTCCAGCGTGGACGCCGGTGACGGCGAGGCATAGAGCAGGTCTTTTTCGCTCACGATGCCCACCAGCTTCTTGCGGTGGGTATCCACCACCGGCAGGTGGTGCAGGTGCTCCCGACGCATCAGGTCCTGGGCGTCGGTGACCGGGGTGTCCGGGTGCACCGTGTAGAGGTTCTCGCTCATGATTTTCTGTACAAGCATCGTAGTCCTCCTGAACCGATTATACGCCCAGATACGCCGATTTGATCTCCTCGTTTGCGAGGAGGTTTTCGGCGGTGTCGGCCATCGTGACGCGGCCGGTCTCCATGACGTAGCCGCGGTGGGCGACCTTGAGCGCCTGGTTGGCGTTCTGTTCAACCAGGAAGATCGTGGTTCCGTTTTCCCGGTTGATCTGCGAGATAATGTCGAAGATCTGCTGCACGATCAGCGGCGCCAATCCCAGACTGGGTTCGTCCAGAAGCAGCAGCTTGGGCCGCGCCATAAGCGCCCGGGAGATCGCCAGCATCTGCTGCTCGCCCCCGGAAAGTGTGCCTCCCGCCTGATTCTTGCGCTCCGCGAGGATCGGAAAGAGCGAGTAGACGTAGTCAAGGTCGCGGCGAACACCATCGCGGTCTCTGCGCAGAAGCGCGCCCATATCCAGGTTCTCACGGACCGTGAGGTGCGGGAAAATGCGGCGACCCTCCGGAACCTGGGAGATGCCCATCCCCACGATCACATCGGGGTCGCGCCCCACGATCGACTGGCCCTCGAACAGAATGTCGCCGGATTTGGGAGGGACAACCCCACTGATCGACATCAGCGTCGTGGATTTGCCGGCACCGTTGGCACCGATGAGCGTGATGATCTCACCGCGCTCCACGAGCAGGTCGATGCCCTTGAGCGCCTGGATGTTGCCGTAGTAGGTGCGGACCGATTTGAGCTCAAGCACTGACTTCCTCCCCGAGATACGCCTTGATCACATCCGGATTGTTTTTCACTTCTTCGGGGCTGCCCGTGGCGATGAGCTTGCCGTAGTCCATGACGTAAATGCGCTCGGAAAGCGACATGACCAGGCTCATGTCGTGCTCGATCAGGAAGATCGACACGTTTTCCGTGTCACGAATCCGCTTGATGAGACTCTCCAGGTTTTTGGTCTCCTGAGGGTTCATCCCGGCGGCGGGCTCGTCCAGCAGCAGCATGAACGGCTCCGTGGCCAGGGCGCGCGCGATCTCCAATCGCCGCTGGGCACCGTACGGCAGATTGCGGGCCAGATCGTTCACGTACTGCTCCAGCCCGATCCGCTTCAGGATCTCGTAGCTGTCGTGAATGACCTGCTCTTCCTCTTCCCGCGTCTTGCGGTTTCGCAGCAGCGCGCCGGCGATGCCCGCCTTGAGGCGGCTGTGACGGCCGATCATCACGTTTTCGAGGACCGTCATGTTTCCGAAGAGTCGAATGTTCTGAAACGTCCGCGCCAGACCCTGGGTCGCAATCCGACTCGGTTTCTGGCCCTTGATAGACCGCTCGTCCTCCCCCGGCGGGTTAATGAACACATCGCCACCGGTGGGAGTGTAGACACCGGTCACGCAGTTGAAGAACGTCGTCTTGCCGGCGCCGTTGGGTCCGATCAGGGCGATGATCTCACCCCGGTCCATGGTGATGTTGACGTGGTTGACCGCGCGGAGGCCGCCGAAGTCCATCGTCATGTCCTGAACGTTCAGTATCCGTTCGCTCATGAGGATGCCTCCCCGGCGTCAGCCTGAAAGGTGTACGCCTTGCGTTTCTTCTGAATGAGTCCACCGGGACGGAACACCATCATCGTGACCAGGATCGCCCCGAACATCAGCATGCGGTAATCGGAAAAGGCGCGCAGGTACTCCGGGATCAGGATCAGACCCAGGGCGCCGACGATGACGCCGGGGATCGACCCCATGCCGCCGAGGACGACACAGGAGAGCACGATCACCGACTGCCACACCGTAAAGCTCGCCGGGTTGATGAAGGTGGTACGGGAGGCGAAGATCACGCCCCCGAGGCCGGCCCAGAACGAGCCCAGGGCAAAGGCGATCACCTTGGTGCGGGTGATGTCGATGCCCATCGCCTCGGCGGCGATATCGTCTTCGCCCATCGCCACCAGCGCTCGCCCGAGGCGCGAGTTCTCGAAGCGCCAGACGACGAATATCGTCAGCGCCACCGCCGCTACGATGATGTAGTAGGTGTAGGTCGTCGCCGCCGACAGGTTCATGTCGATCCCGAACAGCGACGGCCGGGGAATCCCGCCGATCCCCTGGGGACCACCGGTAATGGGGGTCAGGTTGTTGAAGACGATGCGCACGATCTCGGCAAACCCGAGGGTTACAATCGCCAGATAGTCGCCGCGAAGGCGAATCACGGGCAGGGCCAGGAGCACACCCGCCAGCGTCGCCAGGATTGCGCCGAGCGGCAACGCCACCCAGAACCCGATCCCGAAAAACTTGTACAGAATCCCGTACGTGTACGCACCAACCGCGAAAAAGGCGATATACCCCAGGTGGAGCATGCCTCCGAGGCCGATCACGATGTTGAGTCCCAGCGCCAGCATCACGTAGATCAGCGCGGTGATCATGATGCTCGTCTGGTAGAGCGAACTCAGGATCGGGAAGGCGAGCAGCAGCACGAGGCCCGCCGCGTAGATCGGCCGCCGGTACTTCTGCTGCGTCACCGTGCCCCAGAGTCGGGCAAACCGATCCTTGATCGATCCGCCGCCGGCGCTGTCCGCCGGTGTCTCGTTGGTGTCGGTCTTCGTGGTGGCGGCGGGGGCCGGTTTCCCGGGGGTCTTGCGCCGCGCCAGGGCGAAACGCCAGATCAGGCCGCCGACGAAGGTGCCGATTCCCACGTAGAACATGTTGTACCAGCGCCACTGGATCGTCATGTCGACCTGGTTGACGCGGATCACCATGATCGGAAAGGTCAGAAACACGAACCAGAGGGCGACGCCCAGGGTTCGCTTGATCTCTTGAAAACTCATTCGGCGTACTCCACTCAGACTTTCTGGACTTCCGGCTTTCCGAGGAGTCCGGAGGGCTTGAAGATCAGAATGAACACAAGAATCACGAAGGCGAAGACGTCCTCGTACTGGCTGGAAATGTATCCGGCGGCGTATGCCTCAGCCATGCCGAGAACGAGACTTCCCAGCACCGCGCCGGGCACGCTTCCGATTCCACCGAGCACCGCCGCCACGAACGCCTTGATACCGGCAATAAACCCGATATAGAAGTTGATCTGGCCGATGAACGAACTGATCAGGATTCCGCCGAGGGCGGCGGTGAAACTGCCGATGACAAAGGTCCAGCTGATCACCCGGTTCACGTTGATGCCCACCAGGGTGGCCATGGTTCGGTCCTGACTGGTGGCGCGCATCGATTTCCCCATACGGGTGAACTTGATGAGCACGGTGAGGATGACCATGACCGCCGCGGTCGTGATAAAGATCACCAGCTGGGCGGAGTTCATGAGACCCTGAAAGGGACCGGGAATCGGAACCTCGGGCAGCATCGCCGGAAACGGCAGAAAGTTGGACGTCTGCGACAGCAGGACGTAGTTCTGCAGGAAGAGCGACATCCCGATCGCACCGATGAGCACCGACAGACGGGGCGCCCGCCGGAGTGGCTTGTAGGCCAGTTTCTCCACCGTAAATCCGTACGCGGAGGAGTATACCAGGGCGATGAGACTCGCCAGCACCAGAATCGCGAGAGTGGGCATCCCCATGATCGAAAACACGCCGGACATGATCAGGGCGATGAACGCGCCGATCATGTAGATCTCGCCGTGGGCAAAGTTGATGAGCTTGATGATCCCGTAGACCATCGTGTACCCGAGCGCCAGCAGGGCGTAGATGCTCCCTCTCGTGAGTCCGCTGAAAAACAGTCGGAAAAAGTATTCTGTATCCATGGTTTTTCGGTCCGCGCAAAAATGAACCAGGCGGGCAACGTACGTCGCCCGCCTGGCCGTGTGTTATCCGTCGGGGTTAGAGCTCGACGTAGACGCCGTTCTGCACCTGGTACACGGCGAATCCAACGCCGACCGCATCACCCTTCTCATCGAAGGTGATGTTGCCCACCGGGGTGGCCACCGTCTCGCTGTGGAGGGCGTCGACGATCGCCTGGTACTCGGTGGAACCGGCGGCCTCGATCGCGTTCGTGATCGCCAGCGCCGCGGCGTAGGCGTTCATGAAGAACGGACCGGGCTCCTCACCGTAGGTATCGACGTGCATCTGACGCGCTTCCTGAGCCACGGGGTTGTCCGCGGTGTCCATGGGACCGGTGGCGTAGACACCCTCGGCGTCCTCGCCGGCGACGTCGATAAAGGACTCGTCCTTGACACCGTCACCCGAGACAAACGGGATGTCGATGCCCTGGGCGCGCATCTGGCCGACGATCTTCGAGGCTTCCGGGTGGTAGCCGCCGAAAATGACCGCTTCGGCGCCGGAGGACGCGATGCGGTTCACGATGGCGCTGTAGTCCACCGCGCCCACCGTCACACCTTCGGTGAAGACGATGTCCACGTTCGGATAGTCGGCCTGAAGGGCCGCACCGGCAAACTCAGCCAGACCCTGGCCGTAGTCACCGCCGTCGTGCAGGATCGCAACGCTGTTCACACCGAGCTCCTCGGCCACGAACTGCGCCTGGAGCTGACCCTGAGCGTCGTCCGGCGCGATCGTGCGGAAGAAGACGGGGAACTCACCGCTCTGCGTCAGCCCGGGGCTGGTCGCGGAGGGCGAAATCGTGACGATCTGCTCGCCGGTGTAGATACCGAGGGCCGAGCGGGTGGCGCCGGAGCAGATATGTCCGATTACCGCGACAACGCCATCACCGACCAGCTTCGCCGCCGTGTTGGTCGCAACCTCCGGCTGGCACTGATCATCTTCCACGACCAGCTCGATCTGTCGACCGAGGAGGCCACCGTTCTCATTGATCTGGTTCGCCACGAGCTCCGCGGCGTTTACCGTGGGCAGTCCGTAGGACGCGAGGTCACCGCTGTGGGCACCAGCCACACCGATCTTGATCGGTCCTTCTTCTCCCTGTCCGGCCGCCCACGCAACAGAAGCAGCCAGGACCATGGCAACGAAAAACACAACAATCTTGTTTCGCATGCCGTTCCTCCTTGTAAAATTTGGGGCATTATGCTGTACAGTGCCCTGCTCGTGCAAGGACTGACGCATTTTTCCGTATAAATATGCGCTCCCGGCCGGCCAACCGACAAGCGGTCCGGCGCCCGGTGCGTTCAGCTGAGGCGCGCCTCGTCGCTTTCCAGTTCGCGATTCCGTATGCGATGGAACCGATCCACCAGGTCCTCGACCGTCAGGCGCGACTTTTCCTCCCCGGATACGTCCAGAATGACCTCCCCGTTGTCCATCATGAGCAGTCGGTTCCCGTAGTCGATCGCGTGCTGCATGTTGTGGGTGATCATCATCGTCGTGAGGCGGTACTCCTCCACGTACTTGCGGGTCAGGTCCAGGACCACCGCGGCGTTCTTCGGGTCCAGGGCGGCGGTGTGCTCGTCCAGCAGAATCAGCGCCGGCCGGCTGAGCACCATCATCAGCAGCGTCAACGCCTGTCGCTGCCCGCCGGAGAGGAGCTTCACGTTGTCCTTCATCCGCGACTCGAGCCCCATGTTCAGGTCCACGAGCTGCTCGCGGAAGTACTCGCGCCGACGGCGGTTGAGGCTGATCCGCAGTCCCTTGAAGCCCTTGCGGTAGCAGATCATCATGTTGTCTTCCAGGGTCATCGATCCGGCGGTGCCGAGCATGGGGTCCTGGAAAATGCGCCCGATATATCCCGCCCGGCGATACTCCGGCTGTCGTGTCACGTCGATGTCATTGATCCGGATCGTGCCGGCACTGGGACTGTAGGCCCCCGCCACCAGGTTGAAGAGCGTGCTCTTTCCGGCGCCGTTGCTGCCGATGATCGTGATGAAATCGCCCTCCGCCACCCGCAGATCGGTGGGGCGCAGGGCCGTGACCTCGTTCACCGTACCTGGATGAAACGTCTTGCTCACACCGTCCAGTCGGATCATCGCTCCCCCTTCCCGGCAGCGGAGGACGCAGCGCGCAGGCTCCGTCGCAGTCGGGCCGACTCGTTGCGTTCGGTCCGATAGCGACTCACGATCAGTGAGGCGATAATGAGCAGTCCGGTGATGAGCCGCAGATCGTTCGGCGTGAGGTTGATGTAGTAGCCGTAGTAGCGCCCCAGAAACATGATGCCGCGGTATACGATCGATCCGAGCAGCACCCGCACGGTCAGAAGTCCGATACGGTTGGACTGCAGCAGAAATTCACCGATCATCACCGACGCCAGGCCGGCAATGATGATGCTCTGTCCCATGTTTACGTCGGCAAAACCCTGGTACTGCGCCGCGAACGCCCCCGACAGCGCCACCAGTCCGTTGGAGAGTCCCACCCCGATCAGTTTGAGCCACTCGGGGTTCACGCCCTGACTCACTACCATTTGCTGGTTGTCGCCCATTGCGCCGAGTGTGAGACCCAGATCCGTATGAAAGAACAGGTCCAGGAGCACCTTGATCAGGAGACTGACCACGAGGAAGAAGACGAACACGGCCCAGTCCGGCCCCACCACGGGGCCCAGGAGGTCTACAACCTGACTCAGGATCGTGTTTTGCCGCAGCAACGGCAGGTTCGCGCGGTTCCCGAGAACCCGGATATTGATCGACCACAGCATGGTCATGGTGAGAATCCCCGCCAGGAGGTTGGGCACCTTGAGCTTGTTGTGAATCGTCGCGGTCACGGCGCCGGCGGCGAGCCCTCCGGCGAACGCCATCAGCAGGGCGAGCACGAGCGGGACGCCGTTGACCACGGACACACCCATAATCGCGGCCCCCAGCGGAAACGTACCATCCACGGAGAGGTCGGGAAAATCGAGGATTCGGAAGGTGATAAACACGCCGAGGGCCATGATGCCGTACAGCAGGCCCTCGACCAGAATTCCTTCAATCATGCGGGTTGATGGGAGGCGGCGTGGCGCAGCGCGCCGCGACGCCTACTGAAGCGTCCCGTCCTGGATCACCATGGACGCGTTGTCCAGCACCGACTGCGGAACCTCGATCCCCAGTTCGTCGGCGACATCCAGGTTGATCAAGAGATCCAGATCGGAGGGGTCTTCGAGAAAGAGTGTCGGAATCGTGGCGGGATCCGCGCCGTTGAGAATGTCGGCGACCATGCGCCCGGTGGCGCGGCCGAACTTGTAGTAGTTGAACCCAAGCGCCGCGAGGACCCCGCCGGGCTCCGCGGATGTCGTGTCGGCGCTGATAACCGGCACGCCGTTGGCCATGGCGACCTCGGTGAGTGCCGAGAGAGCGCTGACCACGGTGTTGTCATTGCTGACGTAGATTGCATCCACGCGGTCGATGATCGACTGGGTTGCGGAACGGACCTCGCTGGAGTTCACCACTGTTGCTTCCACGAACTCGATCCCCCGTGCCTCGGCGGCGGATCGGGCGAGATCGGCCAGGGCAACCGCGTTGGACTCACCGCTGGCGTACACGTGTCCCAGCACCTGGACGTCCGCGAGCTGCTCCATCAGGTCGAACTGGCCTTCCACGGGGGTCAGGTCCGATGACCCGGTGACGTTGCCCTCGCCGGCGTCGGTACTGGGAATCAGGCCCGCACCGACCGGATCGGTAACGGCGGCGAAGACAACCGGAATATCGTCGATCGCGTTTACCAGCGCCTGCGCCGTCGGCGTGGCGATGCCAACCGCCAGACGGACGCGGTCGGTCTTGAACTTGTTCGCGATGCTGGCGGCGGTGGAGATGTCGCCGTTCGCGTTCTGCAGGTCGTACTCCAGGTCGGTGAAGCCGAGGTCGGTAAGTTCGTCGATGATGCCCTGTTCGACGTCGTCAAGCGCGGGATGGGCGACGATCTTGGAAATCCCGATGACGTTGCTCTCCGATGCAGCGTCCTCGGGAACTCCGGCGGCAAAGGCCGGACTTCCTGCCAGAATGAGCGCGGCGACTGCCACGCCGAAACGGGTAATTCGGGTCAGTTCCATCGGTTTCTGCCTCCTATTGTACAGGCGGTCAGGGTAGCGAAATATGGATACCGTGTCCATTCGGGCACAAAAAGGCCCGCCGTGTATCGCGGCGGGCCCGTGCGCTCTCGCGCAATCAGATACTGTCTGTACTACTTGGTGCGTTCGCCGAGAGCCTGCGTGACGCGGTCCAGAAAGATCGCCAGGATGACGATCGCGATACCACCCTCAAAACCGACGTCGATACGCAGCTGCGTAATGCCGCGGAGCACCTCATTTCCGAGGCCACCCGCACCGATCATACCGGCGATAACAACCATCGACAGCGCCAGCATAATCGTCTGGTTGACACCGGCCATGATCGTCGGCAGCGCCACCGGAAGCTCAGCTTTCAGCAGCATCTGACGGTTGGTGGAACCGAAGGAGAGCGCGGCTTCCTTGATCTCCTTGGGTACCTGACGGATACCCAGGTTGGTCAGGCGAACCGCCGGCGGCAGCGAGAACACCAGCGTCGCAACGACACCGGGAACCGGACCGAGACGGAAGAACAGGACCGCCGGAATCAGGTACACGAACGCCGGCAGCGTCTGCATGAAGTCCAGAACCGGACGCATGACGCTCCAGACCTTGTCGCTCTTCGACGACCAGATGCCCAGGGGAATCCCCAGCAGCAGGGCGATGACCACCGAACTGATGACCAGCGACAGCGTGCTCATCGTCAGCGTCCAGAGCCCCATGTACCAGACCAGACCGAATCCGAGGAATGTGAAGATCGCAACGCCATAGCCCGCGAAGTACCAGGCCAGGGCGGCGAAAATCGCGATCACGAGGAGCGCCGGCGGAGCCGTGAGAACGAACTCGGTTCCGTCGAGCATGCCGTTTACGGTATCGGTGATGACCTTGAACAACCATCCCAGGTTGTCCTGCAACCAGTTGACGACGGTCTCGAAGCCGCCGCCGATATCTATGAGATCTCGAAAACCCATCTGTTATTCCTCCCCGTCCTGCGCGTCCTGGAGCTCGCTCAGCGTCTGCGGCTGCTCCACGTCGGAGCCTTCGTAGCCCTTGTTCACCTCGGAGATGATCGCGGCGCGGCTGACGGCGCCCTGAAATCGCCCCTCTTCGTCCACGAGGGCGATCGGGTAGCGCGTTTCGATGGCTGTGGCAAGGAGGTCGGAAATCGGTGTCGACGGCGACGTGGTATAGACGTCGGCGTTGATCACGGTTCCCAGGTCCTTCTCGCCTTTCTTCTGCAGGCCAATCGCGTCGTCGATCGTCACCACACCCTTGAGGTGCCGGTCGTGGTCGGTCACGAACACCGACGATGTTCCGTGGCGCTCCATGGTGCGGATCGCCGCCTGGATGTCCTCGCGGGGGTAGGTGATCGACGCGGCATGACCGCCGACGGTACCGGCACTGATGACCTTGGTGCGGTCGACGTTCTGCACGAACCGTTTGACGTACTCGTCCGCCGGGCTCGCCAGAATCTCCTCCGGCGTGCCGATCTGTCGAACGCGTCCGTCGGGACCGAGAATCGCGATCCGGTCACCGAGCTTCAGCGCTTCGTCCAGGTCATGGGTGATAAAGACGATCGTCTTGTGGAGCCGCGCCTGCAGTTCCAGGAGTTCGTCCTGCATCTGCGTGCGGATAAGGGGGTCGAGGGCGCTGAACGCCTCGTCCATAAGCAGGATTTCCGGGTCGTTGGCGAGGGCGCGGGCGAGACCGACGCGCTGCTGCATACCACCGGACAACTCCGAGGTAAGGCTTTCCTCGAACCCATCGAGGCCGACGAGTTTGATCGCGTCTTCCGCTTTTTTCCGGCGTTCTTCCTTATCCACATTGCTGATCTCGAGTCCGAACTCGACGTTGTTCACAACATTTCGATGAGGAAGAAGGCCGAAGTTCTGAAAAACCATCGACATCTTGTAACGCCGGACCTCGCGAAGTTTTTCGGAGTCCATCTTCATGATGTCCTGACCGTCAATGAGGATCTCTCCGGCGGTGGGCTCGATCAGGCGATTGAGACAACGAATGAACGTGGACTTTCCACTTCCGGAGAGCCCCATGACAACGAACGTTTCTTTTCGTTCGATCGTAAAAGTGGCGCTGTTGATCGCGATCGTGCACCCGGTTTTCTTGAGGATTTCTCCCTTGCTCATTCCCTTCTTGATCATGGGAATGGCGCGCTTCGGACTGGGTCCGAAGATCTTGTACAAGTCGTTTACTTCAATGAGTGCCATGTTCTATTCCTTTGGTTTGCGAATTGGAATTCAACCAAAAAAAGGGGGTGCGTGACCGCACCCCCTTCACGCAATGCGTGTTCTTAGTTGCTGGGCACCCAGTCGGACCAGATGTCCGGGTTCTCGTTCTTCCACTGCCGCGCCGCCTCGAGGGTGTCGAGGTTGGAGTCGGCGATGTACACCATGAGCGGACCGATCGTCTCGTTGGTCCATGTCACGTTGTCAAAGAACTCGGAGACCATCGGCAGGTCCTCTTTCACGCCGGGGCGACCCATGATGTAGATATCATCGATGGGGAACACCACCTCTTCATCCTGCTCCAGGATAGTGAGGTCCATGCGGCCGAACATCGAGTGCGGCTGCCAACCCATACCAACGATATACTCGTTGTTATCGATCGCGGACTGCATCGCCGCCAGCATCGCAGGGCTCGAAGAGGGAACGAGCTCGTAGCCCATCTCGTCGAGGCCGTAGGCCGGCATCAGCTGCTCCTGGGTGGTGATCATCATGCCGGCGCCGGCGTCGATACCGGTAATCTTGTAGTCAAGTCGCTCGGCAACGTCGGGGTCGCGCAGGTCGGACAGAGCGGTTACGCCGTCCTCGGCCATGTAGGTCGGAACGATCAGACCGGTCACGCCGTCCTCGTAGATCTTGGAGACCTCAACGAGGTCGGTGCCCTCGACGTAGGTGGAATGCAGACCCGGAAGCCACGCTTCCATGAAGAAGTCCGTGTCGCCGGCGGCGGTCGACGCAAACGCGGGACCAACGTCCGCAGCGGTCAGATTGACGTCGTAGCCCATTTCGTCTTCAAGAATGGTAGCGAGGAAGTGCGTCCACGCAACACCCTCTTCCCAGTTGACGTAGGTCAGGCTGACTTCCTTGGGAGCGGACTGTTCCTGACCACCCTCCATGCCGGAGCCTTCCTGCTGACCATTGGCGAACACGGCGGGAACAAGCAGAGCCACCATGAGCAACACGGTTACAAATCGACGTAGATTCATCGTAAAACCTCCTGTGAGGCGCATATACACCTCGTTTTTTGTGCTTTCACGTACACGCCACACCGCCGGCTCACCGGGATGTAGCACCATCAATGTTTGTAACGGTAAGAAATTCTCCAGGAACAGTCAACAACTATGTTGCACTCTATATACCTTTCTTTTGGGTTTCTATCGACAATTTAGATATTAATAGCAATATTAATACAATAAACTGTGTTTTTTCGTTATTTTGCCGGTAAGCTCAGGAGAATTGCGCCGATTGCGACGCCGAGAATACCGGCCTGAACAGACCGAATCAGGCGCACTCAAAATAATTGTGTGCGTTCCATCGCCTCCGGAGGCTGGAAGCGACCGGGTGAATGTGGTATCAAATGCCATGCGAGTAGCGTGTCTTGATCTCGAAGGGGTTCTGGTACCGGAAATCTGGCAGGCCGTCGCCCGAAAGACCGGCATCGATGAACTCAACCTCACCACCCGGGACATCCCCGACTACCACGAACTCATGCAGCGGCGACTCTCGATTCTCGACCGCGAAGGAATCACGATCCACGACATCCAGGACGTAATCGGGACGATGGCTCCCCTCCCGGGGGCCGCCGACTTTCTGGAACAGCTCAGGTCACGGACACAGGTTGTTATTCTCTCTGACACCTACCAGGAGTTTGCCGCTCCCCTGATGCGACAGCTCGGGTGGCCCACGCTGTTCTGCAACAGTCTCACGGTCAACGGAAACGGGCGTATCGCCGCGTATCACCTCCGGCAGGAGCAGGGAAAACTGCACGCGGTACGCGCCTTCAAAACGCTGCAGCTCACCGTCTACGCCGCCGGCGACTCGTACAACGACCTGAGCATGATCCTGGACGCCGATCACGGTGCGTTCTTCCGACCGCCTGATTCGATCGTCGCCGAAAACCCCGCGGTCCCGGTGTTTCGCGACTACCCGGGACTCCTGGAGTTTCTTGTCTCTTAGATGACAGATTCGGAATCGGCGTACTATACTCTCGGGGATGCGTCCCGAAGAACCCGGGGGCGAGATTCGCAAACGTGCAGAAGACATCGCCCGGCAACAGGTCGAATCTGGAGACACTCCGCAGGAGCAGTTGATCTATGAGCTCAAGGTTCATCAGATCGAGCTCGAGATGCAGAATGCCGAGCTGCAAAACTCACAACAGGAGCTACAGCGGTCCCGCCGCCAGTACGAACTGCTCTTCGACTTTGCCCCGGTGGCGTACTTCGCCTTCAATTCAGAAGGCGGAATCGTCGAGGCCAACCACGCCGCGGCGACGCTCCTGAAGACCGAACGCAAGTACCTGGATCGAAAGCCGTTTGTGGTATTTCTCTCCAAGGAGTACCACACCGCGTTCTTCAATCATCTCCGCAGGGTGTTCGAGCTGGGTCACCGGCAGAGTGTGGAGATCCAGATCAATACCCGCCAGGGCGGCCAGCTGTGGGCGCGCCTCGAAAGCCGTCATCAACGCGGTGTCAAGGGTGAGCCGCAGTGCTTCACGGCGATTCTGGACATCACCGACAGGAAACAGATCGAGGACGATCTCATTCTGGCGCGGGAAGACGCGGTCAGCGCAAACCGCGCAAAAAGCGTCTTCCTCGCAAACATTAGCCACGAACTGCGCACACCGATGAGCGGTATCCTCGCCATGAGCGAACTCGCGCAGCAGCAGCAGACGGGCCCGGAAGTCAGACGCTACCTGTCCACCATCCACAGCGCCGCGAAATCACTGATGACGATTCTGGACGACGTTCGGGACGTGACGCGGATCGAGTCGGACCAGCTCGCGATCGACAAACGCCCGTTCCGCGTCGGAGAACTGGTCACAACCCTGCAGGCGATGTTTCAGCCCAACGCGGCCCAGAAGAGCCTGGATCTGGTGGTCAGGGTGCCGGACAACGCCACCGAGGTGCTGGTTGGTGACCGCAACCGTATCCGTCAGGTTCTGGTGAACCTCCTCGGGAACGCACTGACCTTCACCGAAAGCGGCACCGTGACCCTCACCATTCGGGAAGAGGAGGTCTCCGACTTCCTGCGGGAGATCACGTTCGAGGTCGCCGACACCGGTCCGGGCATCGAACCGGCGGAACAGCGGCGGATATTTGAATCGTTCAATCGATCGCTCGAGGATGCCGAAGCGCGCTACGGCGGCAAGGGACTCGGTCTGGCGATTTCGCGACGACTCGCCAAACTCATGGGCGGGCAACTCTACTTCGAAACCGACCCCGGCAGGGGAAGCCGCTTCTTTTTCTCCGTTCCCCTGGAGCTTCCCGGCGACGAGGAGGATTTCGACGCCGCGGCGGTGTTGCCGACGACCTCCGGGTCGGGAGATGCAGGCCGGATTCTCGTGGCCGAAGACAACGCGATCAACCTCCTCGTTATTCGCACCGTTCTGGAGAAGGCAGGCTACGCCGTCGTCTCGGTGGGCAACGGACGGGACGCGATCGCCCGCATGGAACAGGAGCGGTTCGACCTTGTTTTCATGGATATCTCGATGCCGGGGATGGACGGAATCACCGCCACCGAGACGATTCGCGCTCGTCGCGATGATCCCTCGATTCAGGCGGACATCCCGATCGTGGCGATATCCGCGCACTCCATGAAAGGCGACCGGGAACGCTTCCTGGAGGCCGGCATGAACGATTACATCAGCAAGCCGTTTGTTCGGGACACCGTACTGTCGGTGGTGCGGGCACACATCGGAGCGGGGTCATGACCACCCCCGACGGCCACGACCGGTTCCACATCGTGGGGATCGGCGCGTCCGCCGGAGGCCTCGAGGCGCTGGAATCCTTTTTCGACACCATGCCACCATCCGATCGGTTCGCCTTCGTGGTGATCCAGCACCTGTCGCCGGACTACAAGAGCCTCATGGGCGAACTGCTGGCAAAGCACACCAGCATGGAGATTCACCACGCCGAGGACGGCATGGAAATCCGCCCGGGGGCGATCTACCTCATTCCACGCAAGAAGAACATGACCGTGTACAAGCGCAAGCTGTTCCTCACGGAACAGGAGCACGGTCTCAACCTACCGATCGACATCTTTTTTCAGTCCCTGGCGGAGGACGTCGGAGACGCCGCCGTAGGAATCGTCCTCTCCGGCACCGGGAGTGACGGAACCCGCGGGATCCGGGCGATCAAGGAGGCAGGAGGCCTGGTCATCGTTCAGGACGAGGACGATGCAAAATTCGACGGTATGCCCCGCAGCGCGATCGCGACGGGCATCGTCGACTTCGTGCTTCCGGCGCGGTCCATTCCGCGGGAGCTGCAGGATTTCGTGAACGGCGGCGTGCGACTGGTCAACAATGGCGGTGAGGCGCGCCTCGGCGGCTCCAACGCGATCACAAAGATATTCATGCTGATCAAACGCAAGACCGGGGTGGATCTGTCGTTCTACAAGGAAAGCACGATCATCCGGCGCATCGAGCGCCGCATGGGGATCAACCAGATTCACGATGTGGAGCGTTACATCGCATTCATGGAGGAATCCCCGGTGGAGATCTCGACACTGTTCAAGGAGATCCTGATCGGGGTGACGCGGTTCTTTCGTGACGCTGAAGCGTTCGAGACCCTGACGGAGGACGTCGTGCCGGGCATCTTCAACAGCCGCGAACGCAGCGAGCAGATTCGCGTATGGGTCGCAGGGTGTTCCACCGGGGAGGAGGCCTACAGCCTCGCGATTATTCTATCGGAGTACGCCGAACAGCACGGCCTGCAGCACGACATCAAGATCTTTGCCACCGACATCGACAAGGAGGCGATCGAGTTTGCGTCCTACGGGCTCTATCCGGAAAGCATCGCCGCCGACGCGTCTCCGGACCGCCTGGCGAAATACTTCGTCAGGAAGGGCGAGAGCTACCAGATCATCCCGTCGATCCGCGAGATGGTGATCTTTGCGTACCACAACATCTTCAAGGACCCGCCGTTCCGTCGCATCGATCTCATCAGCTGCCGAAATCTGCTGATCTACCTACAGCCGGTGCTTCAGAAGAAGGTGCTGTCCAACTTTCACTTCTCCCTGAACGACGGCGGGTACCTGTTTCTGGGGTCCAGCGAATCGGTCGGCGATCTGAGCAGGTACTTTCAGCTCATCGACACCAAATGGAAGATCTTCTCCTCCAAGGGCGACCGCCGGCCCGCAGACCTGACCTTCACGCCGCCGGATACGCAGTGGCGGGAAAAACCGGAATCACGGCACACTGCCCCAGTCCTCACACCCCGACCTCCCCGCGCCGGTGAGCCGTTGTACGAGAGTCTAATCGAACACTACCTGCCGCCGACGGTGGTCATCGACGATTCCCGGCAGGTCGTCCACTCCTTCGGCGACCTGGCACCGTTCCTCCGAATTCCCACCGGCAGGATGGATCTCGATGTGCTGAAAATGGCACGCGATGATGTCGGCATCCCGCTGGGAACGGCACTGCAGACCGCGATGACCGACCACACACCGGTGGCCTACGAGGATGTGGTGGTCTCCCGCGGCACCGAAGACGCCCTGGTGGTACGACTCACCGTCCGCCCCGTTCCGGGAGCCTTTTCTTCCCGGTTCTACGCGATCGTCTTCGAAACCAGGGCCGACGGGCCCGTTCCGCCGGGCGTTCCGGTGGCGCGCTTTGACCTCGACGAGAGCGTCAAACGCCGGATCGGTGACCTCGAGAGCGAACTGCAGTACACCAGGGAGAACCTGCAGGCGACGATCGAGGAGCTCGAGACCTCCAACGAGGAGCTTCAGGCGACCAACGAGGAACTCCTGTCGTCGAACGAGGAACTGCAGAGCACCAACGAAGAACTGCAGTCGGTGAACGAGGAACTCATCACCGTCAACTCCGAGTACCAGAAGAAGATCGACGAGCTGTCGGAGCTCAACGATGACATGAACAACCTGCTGTCGGGGACGGCGGTCGGCACCGTGTTCCTGGACAGCGATCTCACGATCCGCAAGTTTACTCCGCCGGTGGCGCGACAGATCAACGTTATCGGGACCGACATCGGTCGTTCCTTCGGCGATCTGTCGCACAACCTGCGCTACGACACGCTTCTTGAAGACATCTATTCGGTCATGAAATCGGAGGATCCGCAGGAAGTCGAGGTCCAGAACAGGGACGGCGCGTGGTTTCTGGTGAAGATCCAGCCGTACCGGAGCGAACAGGAAAACACCAAGGGAATCGTGCTATCGCTGGTGGAGATAACCGAGCGCAAGCTGGCGGAGCAGGCCCTCCTGCGACAGCACGAACTGCTCATGCGAGTGCTGGACAGCAATCCGTCGGCGATCATCATGCTGGACCACCGCGGTCGGATCATGTACGCCAACCGGCGGGGCGAGGATCTGCTCGGCTACCCGGAGGAACAGCTCACGCGCATGCAGCACGACCACGAGGCGTTCGAGCCCGAGACCCCGGACGGAACGCCCGTTCCCGCCGAGGATCTTCCCTTTTCCCGCATCCGGCGGACCGGCGAATCGGTGGACGAGTACACGCTCACGCTCCGCGCCGGCCCTGACGCCGCGGAACCCGGCGCCCGGCTGCGTCTGAAGATCAACGGGAGCCCCATCTACGGCGACGGGGGCGAGGTGGAAGGTGCGGTGCTCAATTTGCGCCAGGTCCCCGGCTGAGACCTACTCAGCCGCCGGCGGTCCCATGTCGCGTATGCGAACCGCCACCCGGTAGTAGTCGAGGGCGCCGTCGCTGCGCAGGTTGTGCTGAAAAATCGTATGCCCGCTCCCGGGGGCTTCCGCAAGGGCGCGATTCTGTCGGATCGGCGGCAGGACCACATCCGCGCCCAGACGGTCCCGGAGCTCGCTCATCATCTGTTCTGAGAACGCCGCACCCTGATCGTAGAACGTCGGTATGATCCCGCGAACCGACAGGATCGGATTGTAGTGCCGGCGTGTCTGCTCCACGAGTTCGATGATCTCGATCATTCCCTCCATGGCGAGAAAATGCGCCTGCATCGGCACGTACGCCTCGGCACCGGCAACAAGCGCTCCCAGCGTGAGCAGCTGGGTGGTCGGCGGGGTGTCGAACACGGTGTAGTCGTGGCGGTCCATCTCGGCCTCGAGCTGTTTCCGCAGCCAGAACCGCGCCTCCAGGCTGTTGGCGTAGCGGCGTTCGAAATCGCTGAGGCGACGCGAGGACGGCAGCACCTTGAGGCGCGGCACGTACGTTCGCCTGAGCACATCGGCGGCGTGCATACGGCCCTGGGCGACATCACTCACGTCGCCGGAAAGGTCGCTTTGGGAGATACCGAGCGACATTGTCGCGTGGGCCTGGGGGTCGGTATCCACCAGGAGCACCGAAAACCCCATGTGCGCCAGCGCCGCGGCGATGTTTACGCTGGTGGTGGTTTTCCCCACCCCACCCTTCCGGTTGGTGAACACGAGACGACGCGGAACACTCATGCGGGCTCTCCTGCGATGATCTGATTGAGGATGTGCCGCGTAATTGCGTAGAGCGGCGGCACGCCCTCGTGTGCCCGCAACGGTGCGGCGAGGGTGGAGCTGGTCTGCAGCGGGAGGTCTGAGACGTAGTACAGAAACCGGAACACCACGTCAGGTCGGATCACACCGAGCTGTCGCGACTCCAGTATCTCTCGATAGTAGTGCGTACCTTCCATTTCAATGCCTACCACGTTCCAGATCTGCCGGTAGAAGCTCAGCATCTGCCGGTTCTGCAGCAGCGTCCCGTCGACGGTGAGCATCGGCCCGTGGTGGACGGGGAAGCCCTCGGGACCGTGCTGGGCGGGAATCGGCTGGAACAGGTCACTATGTTGCTCGATAAACGCCGTCGGTGCAAGGATATCGCCGCGGTTGCCGGCGAGCGCGCCGGCCTTCCCGAGAAAACTCACACTGCGGATGTTCTCACCGTAGAGCGTGAGAAGGTTGCGGATCACGTACTCCGCCTGTTCGCCGAAGGCGTAGTCGATGTTCACGATCAGATCGTCGGCGGCGGGACTGCCGGGATGCAACTGGTGGAGATGCGGATCGATCTCGGTCCCTGATAGCCGTGCCAAGTCGATGAGCTGAACCTGAATGCCGGTCCCCACGGTCTCCGACAGCGAGTGGTGCCCCGCTCCGCGCGCCACCTCGGCGGCCGTGTCGCGGCTCCCTGCGGTGTCGGCGAAGTAGTCCCGCGCCAGCGAGTAGACCAGATCCTGGTCGCGAACCCACGGATCCTGGACCGCCGGATGCCCCACCCGCCGAGCCCACTCGAGAACCCGGGCTCCGTTGTCGCGGTACCAGGGGTTGAGACAGTTGCTGACCGAATGGGTGTTGCTGCTGATGATGTGTACGCCGCGCTCGGGGTCCAGATCAACGGGATCCATCCCCAGCAACTCCGCCGTCACCCGGGCCACCTCGCCGGTCCAGAGTTCGCCACGCCGGGCGTGGTAATTTCGCTGTTGTCGGCGGACGTCGATACTGAACATCTCGCGGTGACGGGTGATTTCCGAAATACGGCGGACCGGATCCTCCGGCCACAGGCTCACGAGCGCGTCAACTTCCCGGGAACTGAAGGCGAGGGTGTTGAGAAATTCCCTGGCGGCCTCCACGTCGGCGCCGGCGGCGTGCTCCCGGAGAAATCGATCAACCGCCGGCAAGCTTTCATCGCGAATGACGCGCTCGCGAATCTTGCGCGCTTCCACCGCGTACAGGCATAGGCTCGTGACCAGGTCGATCAGATCCGAGTTGCCGGTCCGCAGGAGGACCAGGTTCTTGCCCGGCAACACCTCGCGGATGTCGCGTCGCCGGGCGGCGGTACGGACCGGCGGGAACGAGGCCTCCGATCCCGCCAGGGCCGGGGGAATCTCGTCGGCCAGGAGAAACGCGAACGTGCGGGTCACGTTGTCCGGAAGGCGACGAACCGCGTACTGCAGCGCACCGATGTCGATCCGGTACGGCTCGTCAACACCGGGGTGCAGTGCCGGTTGCAGGGCCCGGTAGAGCGGCAGAAGCGTCTCGATACTGATATGTCCACGCCCCGCGCTCTGGAGCAGATCGACCTTGAACCGATCGAAGGCGGCAAATATGCCCTGATTGTCCCTCAGGATCGTGCCGAATCCCTGCGCGAACCCCGGCGCAGACTGCAACGTGCTGCGAAACTCCTCGCCGCTGATCACGTATCCGCGGCACTCCGTGCGGGCGCGCACGGAGTACATCCGCGGCTCCTGGAAGATCGCCTCCCACTCCCCGAAGAACCGGTCCTGTCCAATCACGGTCACCACGTCGTCGGAGCCGCGGCGGGGGTCGAAGACCTCCACGGTTCCCGCCTCGATCAGGTACACCGACTGGTCCACGTCGTTCTGTCGGAAGATCGTCTCCCCCGCCCGGGCGCCAAAGGTTCGGGCGTGTGGAATCAGCGCCTCCCGGTGTCGACCGCGAAGGAATCGGAATGGGTGTACGCGCCGGAGCAGCTCGATCAATTCCATCGGTGCATGGTACCATGGCGCATATACCGATCGGAAGTGAGAAGAGAGACACGCCCGTGGACGATCTGGAAACACAGCGACAGGACGCCCTCGACACACTCGCCGCACGCTATGCGGAGGGCGTATTCGACGAGGACACCTTTGAACGCGCCCTGACCGATGTTCGCGCCGCCACCGATCAGCGGACGCTGAGCGCGGCGGTTCGGGCCTACCTTCCCGCCGCCACGGGGGGCCGACCGTCGGGTTCACCGCAGCCCGACCCCGGACAGTCGGTCACGGCGATACTCACCGAACGCACCGTGAGCGGCGACTGGATCCACCACCGCGCCGTAACCGCCACCACGGTTATGGGATCGCTGACGTTGGATCTGCGGGATGTTGTACTGACCGAGGACACGCGTCTGCACGTGGTCGCGGTGATGGGAGAGCTGAAGATCCTGCTCCCCCGGGACGTCGCGGTCCACAACGAGGTCTCCGCGATTCTTGCCGAACACACCGACCACAGCAGGGGTGGCTCGCCCCGCCGCACCGGGTCTCCTGCACTGTACCTCACCGGAACCGCGATCCTGGCGGAGGTTACGGTATACTGAAGCGTGTCGGCAGCACCGACTGCGCCTCTATCCGCCGAATCACGTACAGCGCATCCTCGTATCCGAACCCCTCACAGAGATCCAGAAGGTTCTGATCGCGCGGAGCGTCCACCCCGAAATCGAACCGGCAGATCGGGTGCTCCACCAGCCCCTGTACCTGACGGGCGGTGAGCCCCTGCTCCATCAGATACCGCGCGAACGACGACGCGCCGATACCGGCGGGCGTTCCATCCGTTCTGATCAGGTAGTCCCGGGCATCGAGAAGCTGTTCGAAGGGACTGCGGGAGATGTGCACCGCCCGGGCGATCGGCATCCCCTTTCGCAGCAGCCCGCGATCAACCAGTGCGTCCTTCATCTCTCCAGCGAGGCGGAAAAAGTGCGGATATCCCTCCCGCGTACGAAACGCCATGACAGCGATATCAGTTCCGGCGGTATTCTTGTGGAGCAGTGCCGGGATGTCGTAGTTGACGATCCACGTCCCCTGGAACTGTTTGATCACCTGCCCGGCGATGCGCGTCACCGCCGACTCGTCGACCCACAGGCCGAACAGCTCCTCGGGCTGCCACTGAAACCGTCGCAGCGCGTCAAACGCCCCGATCACCACTTCGGGCCGGAATGGAGTGCGGTAAAACGCCTCGAACTGCGCCACCATGTCGTCGGAAAACGCCGCGCCGCCGTGGACCGCAAAAAAAAGCCGCAGGGAATAGTGGCGCTCCACGATCCTGCGGCGAACGATGTGTGAACCCGGGACATTTGCCATGTACACCAGGTCTATGTCTGATTCGCGTCCCCTGCATTCCCGAACCACCTTGAGCACCGTGCTCTCAACGGCCACGCCGTTGGTCTCCGGCCTCAGATACACAAACACATCGAGAGCGTCCGGGGCGCTATCCGGGCCGGGGTACGGAACGAGGATCGAAGGACTATGAAGCGCCTCTACCTCCGGCATTCTTACCTGCCAACCGTTCGACATCGAGTTCTCCGGCGGTACACGGCACCTGCACACCCCATGCGTCGAGCACGCGGGGATGCAGTTCACCGAACACACCGGCCACCACTCCGTCGTCCAGCACAATCTGTGCCGCACGGCCGGGTATGAAACGGGCATCGCGGACCTCGCGGACCGAGAACTCCCGTCCCATGTAATACAGTATAGCGGAGATGTGCGAATTTACCAGGTTGAAACCCGCGCCACGGTCGGCCGACACGAACCCCATCATCGTACGGGTGCGAGTGCCGCTGACATCGGAATCGTCACGCTCCGCGGTGTTGCCGATCTCGAACACGTGGTGCGGATACACCGCCTGACCGCTCACCGCCTCCGCCGACAGCAGCGACGGGAGAATGGAGGGGCGCACGAACTCGTAGTTTTCGCTCATGGGGTTGGCGATCTGCACCGCCCGCTCCCGGGCGTCGTCCCATTCCTCCTCGGGGTACATCCGTTCGATGTAGTCGTCCGCGGATCCGAGGTAGTTGAAGATCATCTCCTGGAAACCGAGTCCGACCATGGTGAACTTGAGCCGCCGGGACGCCTCCTCCACCGCCGTCAGCCGACCGACGGTAAAATCCTGCGGCATCATCGGCTCGAAGCTGTCCATGCCGCGACCGATCATGACGTCCTCGACGATATCCACGGCGTGGAGAAAGTCGTTGCGGTATTCCGGCACCCGGATAACGATCGACCGATCGTCGTCGGTGCCGTGGGACGCGGCGCTTGCCGACGTGGCCACCACACCCATGCGGCGCAGCGCCGCCACGATCTCTTCCTCCGACAGGGAGGTGCCGAGGAGCCGGTTTATCTGGTCGAGCGACGCGGTCTGTGGCGACTGGAAGTAGTACGGCACCGTCAGTTCACGCCCGTAGGGGGTGTCGTACGGATACTCGATCGTCACCGGCTCCACCGTGTAGCCGGCGTCGGCCACGTCACACGCCACGATCGACGCCGTCAGCAGAAGGGAATCCATATCGGTGCCGGTGAGCTCGATAAACAGCGTGGTGTCGCCCTCCTGGACGGCGCCGATCTCGGCGCTGTTAATCACCGGCGGAAAACTCAGGACGTTGCCCCGATCGTCGGTCAGGAGCGGGAACTGATCGAGGTCGGCGACGATGTGCCCGAACTCCTGCCCCTTGGGGTGTTCCGAGATGATCTCCCGCATGGAGAGTTCTTTCTCCATCTGCAGCGGCACAAACCGCGTGGCGTCGGGATCGACGGCACGGTAGTGCACCGGGTACTCGATGAGATCGGACCGGTAGACCCCCATGGCGATCGACCGGCGCTTGCGACCGTAGTTCCACGTGAGCTTCTCCTGCGTCTGGATCAGGTCCTTGAGCACCGCCTCGCTCACCGGCGGTCCGGTCATCACGAACCCGACAACGTACGGACGGACCTCCTGGACCGACGGGTCAACCACCACACGGCGCTCACCGCTTTCCCGCCGCACCGTGGTGTCGGAGAAGAAACCGTAGCGCGGCAAATCGCCGCCACGGGCGATGCGCAGCTGCCGCGCCAGGCCGGCGGTGGACCACAGGTCCGGCCGGTTGGTGTCGTTGAGTTCGACCTTCATGATGCCGTCGGCATCCGCCGGTTCGTCCAGTTCGGCCTTGGCGACCGGAAAGATCGCCTCCAGCTCCTCGTCGCTGATCTTTTTGGCCCCCACCGAGCGGATAAGGGCGTCGCGGAACACTTCGATTTTGGGCATATCGTCTGACTCCTCGCAGGTGGCGTGATCAGGTGGCGCGACGGCGCAGGCGCACGTTTTCGATGTCGGGGCTGAACAGTTCCCGCAGGTCGTTCAGGCCCAGATGCATCAGTGCCATGCGGTCGATTCCCAGGCCCCAGGCCAGGACCGGCACGTCGATCCCCATCGGCCTGGTGACCTCCGGGCGAAAGATGCCGGAGCCACCGAGTTCGAACCACCCCAGTTTCGGGTGCTTGATGTGAACCTCCACCGACGGTTCGGTAAAGGGGAAATAGCCGGGCACGTAGCGAACCTCGGTCGCCCCTGCCAGTTCCTCGGCAAACATGCGAAGCATGCCCAGGAGACTGCGGAGGTTCACGTCCTCGCCGAGCACGATTCCCTCGGTCTGGTAGAAATCGGAGAGGTGCGTGGCGTCGACCTGGTCGTAGCGAAAACAGCGCAGGACGCCGAAGTACTTGCCGGGGATCTCGGCGGTGTGCAGCGTCTTCGCCGACATGACCGTGCCCTGACTGCGCAGGATCAGTCGGCGGGTGAAGTCGCGATCGAATCCGTATCCCCACCCGCGACTGCCGGTCTCCCAGCCGTCCTCGTGGGTCTGCGCGATCCTCGACAAGTACGGTTCCTCGATCTCCCGCGCGTGACTCGGTGTTTTCACGTAGTACACGTCGTGAATGTCACGGGCGGAGTGGAACTGCGGCATGAACAGGGCGTCGGAGTTCCAGAACTCGGTTTCGACCAGCGGACCGTCGAACTGCTGGAAGCCCAGCGACACCAGTTTGTCCTTCACCGAGTCGAGGTATTCCACGTAGGCGTTCCGGCGACCGGGAAGCAGCCGGCTCGCCGGCGCGTTCACCGCGTACTCGCGGAACGTTGCGGTTTTCCAGGTCCCGTCGCGCAGCATCTCCGGAGTGAGCTGGCCCACCTCTTCGCCGGTGATGCCCGCGTCCGCCAGGGCGGCCCGCATCGCCTCGCCGTCGGCGTTGACGCGGTAGCGGACCACCTCGCGTTCGATCGCCCGGAACATGGCGGACGAGGCACCTCGCTTCTTGGCGTGGGGGGTGATCGCGGATCGCTCCTCGTCGGTCAGGTCGCTTTCCTCCAGCGGTCCGTCGGCGGCCCGCTCGAGAAGCGTACGGAGCGTGGCATCCGGCTGGGGAAGCGCGGCGGGGTCGACGTCATCGGCCAGGCGCACGCGCTTCTCTTCGTCCATCGCCAGGATCTTCTGCTTGGAGAGCGAACCGAAGGCGGAGCCCACATCCTTCTTTTCCAGACCGGTGGCGTCGGCAAGATCGGGCATGGACAGGGGGCCGCGGTCCGCGACGGTCGCGATCATGCGCTCGGCGGGGGTGCCGGAAGCAGCATACTCGGCGCCGAGCTCGGTGCGCTCGTAGGAGAGGGAGACCGCCCGGTCCGCCTCTTCCACCAGGTTCTTGGCGGCAAGCCAGCTCAGGGCCTGGTTGCACTGCCCGACCACCAGATTGAGGTCGGACTGCATCGCCTCGGCATCGAACACCGCCGAGGAATCGTACTGAAGCAGCGTCTTCACCTCGAGGGGATGAAGGCTCTTGAGGGCTGTTTCGGAGACCATGGCGGTCATTATAGACAAATGCAGCCTGTCTTCAACCCGGCTGTATACAGGAAGTTGTTGCGGAATCTCCGACAACTCATGCTCCTGCTGTGAGTTACGGCACGAAACGGCGCGGCAGCCCCGTCGCCCGACGTATCGCCCGCAGGAACAGGCACATACGCCCGATTCCGCAACAGGGTTCTGTATACTACCGCCGAGCTATCGGTCCACCGAGCGAAGGTGCTCGCTGACCCGTCGGGCCCGCTCGCTGAGCTGACCTCCGACATCCGGGTCGGGCATATCGCCGCTCAGACGGGCCAGATAGTCGAAGGTGTCCGACGGCCGCGGCAGGTGCGACGCCCGATGCGCCTCCGGTGAGGTGCCCTGTCCCGCGGATTCCGCGGCCCGCGATCGGAGCGTCGCGTGACCGCTGAGACGAGCCTGCACCCCCATCAGTTTGAGGCGTTCCTCACTCTGTCGAAACTCCTCGTCCCGCGTCGGAGGCAGGTTTCCGGCAAGTCCAAGCAGGTACCCGAACAGCTTGGCGTGTTTCGACAGACCGTCATCCGCCTTCGGTGCCGATTCGTCCGGTTCCGGCTCCGGACCGAGCTGGTCTCGAACTCGGTTGATCATGTCCTTGAGCTTGCGCCTGAGGGACGGGTCCGGTTTCGGGAGCTCCTCCTCGTCCTCCTCCGGTTCGGGTTCCGGAGAGGGCTCGGGAGTGGGTTCCGGCTTCGAGTCCGGCGGAGAGGGCGCCGCCGGCGCGTCCTGTTGCGGCGTCTGAGTGGGTTCGTCGGTCGTCGGTTCGGGTTCGGGTTGTGGCTCTGGTTCAGGCTCGGGCTCGCCCTCGGGTTCCAGCTCGGGCTCGGGCTCGCGCTCGGGCTGTGGCTCGGGATCGCCCTCGGGTTCCAGCTCGGGCTCGGGCTGTGGCTCGGGCTC
>MDTD01030863.1_pt1 | contig 98774 bp, 108 predicted proteins | sample 811221 | NCBI WGS metagenome assembly MDTD01 (sample SAMN05326646, study PRJNA326480) | marine metagenome | isolation source: seawater | place: Pacific Ocean: South West | collected 2011
TCAAAATCTCTTTTGATTTTATTTTTATCTAGAGAAACTTTATTTTTGTTATTTTTTATTTGCTCATCAATTATCATTTCTGAGTTTCCGCCAAGTTTTATATCAGTTCCTCTTCCTGCCATATTTGTTGCAATTGTTACAGCTTGAACCCTTCCTGCCTGAGCAATAATTTGCGCTTCCTGAGCATGATATCTGGCATTTAGCACTCTGTGATTAATTTTATTTTTCTTAAGGATTTTTGATAGTTCTTCTGATTTTTCGATTGATACAGTACCAACTAAAACTGGTTGACCACTGTTAATACATTCTTTTATATTTTTAATTATTGCGTTAATTTTCTCGTTATTTGTTCTGTATATTTCGTCATCTTCATCGACTCTAATTATTGGTTTATTTGTTGGCATTTCGACTACATTTAAATTATATATATCATTAAACTCTTCTGCTTCTGTAATAGCTGTACCAGTCATTCCTGCTAACTTAGGGTACATTCTAAAATAATTTTGAAATGTAATTGAAGCCAGTGTTTGATTTTCTTGTTGAATAGTAACTTTTTCTTTTGACTCTAGAGCTTGGTGTAATCCTTCAGAGTATCTTCTTCCTTCCAGGGCCCTACCTGTAAACTCATCTATAATGACGACATTATCATTTTTAACAATATAATCCCTATCTTTCTGAAACATTTGATGGGCTCTTAGTGCTTGATTAGCATGATGTACAATGGAAACATTATCTATATCATAGAGGCTTTCACCTTTTAAAAGCCCTGCTTTGGCAAGTAATGTTTCAAGTGTTTCTACACCTGAGTCAGTAAGATTTATACTTTTTGTTTTTTCATCTTTTTCATAGTCTTGATCATTTAGTTCAGGAATCAATTTATTAAGCGCTTTATATAAGTCAGAGCTTTGTTCTCCTGGACCAGAAATAATCAATGGTGTTCGAGCTTCGTCAATTAAAATAGAATCTACTTCATCAATGATAGCGTAATTGAAAGGTCTTTGTACCATTGACTCAAGATCATATTTCATATTATCTCTTAGATAATCAAAGCCTAATTCATTATTTGTTGAATATGTTACATCACACAAATACTGTTGTCTTCTTTGATCGTCTTCAATTCCAGGTGTGATGCAGCCAACACTTAGCCCTAAAAAATTGTAAATTTCTCCCATCCACTCTGAATCCCTTTTTGCTAAATAGTCATTTACTGTAACAACATGGACTCCTTTGCCGCTTAAAGAATTAAGATATACTGCTAAGGTTGAAACTAAGGTTTTTCCTTCTCCAGTTTTCATCTCAGCGATATTACCTTTATGCAATACTATTCCACCTAATAATTGAACATCGTAGTGTCTTTCATTAAGGGTTCTTTTTGATGCTTCTCTTACAACTGCGTATGCCTCGACTAACAAATCATCAAGTTTAGAGCCATTGCTTAATCTTTTTTTAAATTCAAGAGTTTTGCTTTTAATTTCTTCATCACTAAGCTTTTGTATACCTGATTCAATCTTATTTATATTGTCAACGATACCTTGTATATCTCTAATTATTCTATCATTAGAAGTACCAAAAATTTTCTTTGCGAAATTAGTAATCATAAAAACATCCTAAAAACTCATCTAGTCTATATTATTAAGTAAGATAATTATTTAAACATTACTTTCTTAATAAATATATTGTTATATAATAATAAAAATAGATATTTAGTATAGATAGTATAATTAGGAAAGAAAAAAAACAATGCCATTGGTAAGTATAGCTAATTCATGCAAATTTTATAGAGAGCTATTCTTATATCTATCTATAATTATATCAATCTCAAGCTATTTTTCATCAGAATCATTTAGTAGTGATAAAATTATTGCAATGGTTGGTGGTGAAGAGATTAAATTAAATGAGGTAGAGATATTAATGAAAAACTTGTCTGGTCAGGCTTTATCTATGCCAAAAGATCAATTACGCCAAATAGTATTAAAACAGTTAATTAATAATAAGATTATTGCAAATTTAGCAAGGACTAAGAATTATAATAAGTCTATTGAGTTTCAGGTATTAAAGAGTATATCTGAAGAGAGGATCTTGCACGATATATATATTAAAGAGGAGATAAATAAAAGACTTAATAAAAAACTATTAGACCAAAAATATAATAATTTTGTAATTGAATTTAGTGATAAAGTAGAAGTTAGGGCAAGGCATATATTATTAAGTTCTAAAGAGGATGCTGTCAGAGTTATTAACAATTTGAAGTTAGGTGAAAGTTTTTCAGATTTAGCGAAGAAGAATTCTATTGGCCCATCAGCGAATTTAGGAGGCGATTTAGGTTACTTTTCAAAAGATGTTATGGTTAAAGAATTTGCTGAAGCTGTATTTAGTTTAAAGATTGGTGAAGTTTCAAGCCCAGTAAAGACAAAATTTGGTTGGCATGTCATTAAATTGATAGATAAAAGAAAAATTTATCCACCTAAATTAGAAGAAGTTCAAGAGAAGTTAATTGAGAATTTAAAAGAAGAATTATATCAAGAAATAATATTTATAGGAAAAAGAAAATATAAAGTAATTATCATTGATAAGGAAAAGTTTGCATATGATTAAAATAAATTTTAACTCTCCATTCACACCATTGAATTACCCAAATTTACCTGAAGTGAACGGTGTTAGGCATGCAACAATTTGTTCTAATATCAAAGAGTCAGATTTAGACTTAGCTATAATTATTTTTGATGAATTAGCAAATGTTGCAGGTGTTTTTACTAATTCAGAGACATGTTCGGCTCCAGTATCTTGGTGTAGGAGTATAATTAACAATGGAGTTGCAAAAGCCTTGATAGTTAATTCAGGTAACGCAAATGCATTTACGGGCTATTCTGGAGGAAAAAACGTTACTGCAAAAACAGCTTTAATTTCAAACCTTCTGGGTTGTAGGGCTGATCAAGTTTTTGTTGCTTCAACTGGTGTTATCGGAGAACAATTGCCTATTGGAAAAATATTAGATTCTATCCCAAAATTAATTAATAATACTGATGACAAAAATTGGATCAATATAGCTCAAGCTATAACGACTACTGACACTTATCCAAAACTATTTTCAAAAAAATTTAAAATAGAAAATAAAGAGTATATTTTAAATGGCGTTGCTAAGGGTTCTGGCATGATTTGTCCAAATATGGCTACTTTACTTGGATTTTTTTTCACAGATGCAGATATTCCATCAAGAGTTTTGGACTTTCATTTAAAGAAAATAAATGAAGTAACTTTCAATGCCATAACAGTTGATGGGGATTCATCTACATCTGATACATTACTATTGTTTTCAACAGGTCAAGGTCCTTCTCATAGTGATATTGAAGATGAGTTAGATCCTAAATTAGATGATTTTATTATAGCTTTAAAAGAATTAATGCTTAATTTATGTCATCAAGTTGTAAAAGATGGAGAAGGAGCAAAAAAATTTATTACTATTGAAGTAATAAACGCATTAACAGATGAATCTGCAAAAATCATTGCAAATACTATAGCTAAATCTCCTTTAGTGAAAACTGCTATTGCAGGAGAAGACCCTAACTGGGGAAGAATTATTATGGCATTGGGCAATACCGAACAAAAAATAGATAAAAATAAGTTAAAAATTTATTTCGGTGATATGTTAGTTGCAAAAAATGGAAGTGTCAGTGAAGATTATGTTGAGGAAGTAGCAGCAAAATACCTTAAGAATAGAGAAATATCTATTAAGGTTGATGTTGGATACGGAAATGGGTGCTTTACTGTTTGGACATGTGATTTAACTGAACAATATATTAAAATTAACTCTGATTACCGATCATGAAAATACTAAGTGGAAATTTATTTTGTTAAAAAGAATAGATGTGGTCGTATTAGCTCTTTTAGATTCAGATAACCGGATATTAATTTCAAAAAGATTAGCGAATAAGCCTATGGGAGGAATGTGGGAATTTCCTGGAGGAAAAATAGAACCTGGTGAAAGCCCCGAAGGGGCGTTAATAAGAGAGATTAAAGAGGAGCTATCAATAAGTATAAGCGAAAGTTGTCTAGCCCCATTAACATTCTCAGCAGTCGCATATGATTCTAATCATTTTCTCATTCTTATGTACGTCTGTAGAGTTTGGGAAGGTACAATAAATGCAAGAGTTTCATCTGAAATTAAATGGGTTGAAAAATTTGACTTAGGAAAATACAAAATGCCACCAGGGAATGAGAGTCTTGTTGGTATGGTTATTGACTACCTCTAGTCTATTTTAGTATTTTTGATAAAGAAACTTTTCCTGATCCAGGTTTAAGTGGTTTTTGTTGTGAAGTATGATACTTCCATCCAGATAAGTAAACTACATCAAAAGTTGCTATAACTTTGTTATTATCGGAAAATTTTTTTTCATAAATTTCCATAGCTTTTCTTAGAATATCTTTTCTCAGAAAACTCTTTTGTCTACTCGATAGTATATTTGTTTCACCCATAGATCTTAATTCATTTAATAAGTCTATTGGGTTATTATATTTTATCTGAATTTTATCTAAGTCCGAAACGCAGAGATTAAATCCAGTTCTTTGAAGTAGATCTCCTGATGTTTTAATATCAATAAAAGGAGACACTCTCTGAAATGATTTTCCAATTATTTCATTTTCAGCCAATTTAAATGACTCTTTTAACTCTATAAGAGTATTTTCTCCAAATAAAGAAGCTAAAAAAAAACCCATCAGGTTTTAATGTCTGATTTATTTGATATAAAATACCAACTAAGTCATTAGCCCAGTGAAAGGTCAGATTACTTATTACTAAATCAATTGTATTATGCGCAACTGGAATATACTCTTGATTTATTTCTATGTCGCCATTAATACCTAAAGAAATTAGATTATTAATCTTTTTTGATGAAAAAAAATTATTTTCAACTAGTATATTTTTAATTATCTTAGGCTTATTTGTTATCTCTATTACCTTATCAAAATCTCTATTTACATCATTAATTTTGCTCACAAGCCTCTGGCCAATTTCTTTAAAAAGGAAATTATCATAATTTTTTTTTAAATTTGACTTTTTTTGACGAAGTCTTAGTTTTTTTAAATCAAATATATTATGGTTGTTCATGATGTAATAAGTTACTATATTATCATTAGATCGTAATAGTTAAACATTAATAAAATTAATACTTAATTTTATAGCGAGATTATGAATAGAGATAATTATGGCAAAAGTTGAAATTTATACAACATTTTTATGTGGATACTGCTCAAATGCAAAAAATTTATTAAATAAAAAAGGAATTAATTATAACGAAATAGATGTTTCGTATAACTTAGAAGAAAGAAAAATAATGGAGAATAGAGCCTCAGGAAAAAGCACAGTTCCGCAGATATTCATTAACGGAAACTCAATAGGTGGTTTTGATGAGTTAGTTGAATTAAATAATCAATCTCTTCTTGAAGATTTAGATGCAAATTTTTTGGAAAAATAGGTGTTTAGAATATCTTGTATTCAGATGAACTCTAATGATGTTCTTAGAGATAATATGGATAAAGCTCTAGACTTATCTTGTGATGCCATAGATTATGGTTCGGATTTAATTTGTTTTCCAGAGAATGTTTTATTGATGCCATCTAGCAGAGAAAATCTTTTTTCTAATTCATTTATTGAGAATCAAAACCCATGTGTTCAATTCTTCATTAACATTGCTAAAAAAAATAATATTTGGGTTTTGGCTGGGTCAATATCTATAAAAACTAATGATGATAAATTATTTAATAGATCTTATTTAATTAATAATATTGGTGATATTATAGGATTCTATGATAAAATCCATTTGTTTGATGTTTCAATTCCTGATGGATCTAGCTATAAAGAATCAGACAAATATTTGCCCGGGACTGATGCTCGTATATTTCAAACAACTCTAGCAAAATTTGGATTAACTATATGTTATGATATACGCTTTCCTAGTTTATATAGAGATATAGCAAAAAATGGAGCAAATGTGATTTTTGTTCCGTCAGCATTTACAGAATTTACTGGTAAATTACACTGGCATGTTTTATTAAGGGCAAGAGCTATCGAAACTGGATCTTATATTGTTGCGCCTGCTCAGACTGGAGTACATGTTGGAGGTAGGAAAACATTTGGTCATTCTATTGTGGTTGCGCCAGATGGTTCTATATTAAATGATGCTGGCACTGATGAAGGAATAATAAACTGCATAATTGATATCAAGACAGTTGATAAATATAGAGAACAAATTCCTAGTTTATTTTTAGATCCTGGGTATGATATAGAGTTAAAATAAATAATTTCAATTAATTAAACTTCTTAACAGGCTTGATTTTTTTTAATTATATAACTAAATACATGGTATTATTTTGTTTGGTGATTAAATATGATTTCTTTTGATTTAATTTGTGAAAATGGCCATACATTCGAGGGATGGTTTTCTAACAGTAAAGATTTTGAAAAACAGTCTAAGGCTAAATCTATAGAATGCCCCTTCTGCTCAAATAATAAAGTTCAAAAGGCTTTAATGGCTCCAAATGTTTCGACAAAAAATAATAACGCTAATGATGCATCTTCTACTTTGAGCAAAAACAAAACATCAAATTTTACTAAAGGGAACATGCATAATTCTCCTGAAGTTACAACAGCATTTAAAAAATTGAGGAAAGCAGTTGAAGAAAACTGTGAATATGTTGGAAATAATTTTGCTGAAGAAGCTAGAAAAATTTCATATGGAGAGTCCGAGTCAAGGGGTATCTATGGAGAAACTTCAGCGGAGGAAGCAAAAGAGCTTTATGATGAAGGGATTGAATTTGGTGTGCTACCATGGTCGAATAGAAATGATGCTTAGTTTATAATTTTCTTTTATTTAGATTTCCAATATAATTTACAGACAGGTCAGAAGTGATAGACCAGTTATCTTTAATGGGATTGTATGTTATTCCCCTGAAGTCTATATTAATAAAACCAGAGTTTGAACAGTAGTTTCTCAATTCAGATGGTTTAACAAATTTATTCCAATCATGCGTTCCTTTTGGAAGCCATCTCAAAATATACTCAGCACCAATTATTGCAAAAAAATAAGATTTTATAGTTCTATTCAAAGTTGCAATAAACATTATTCCTCCAGGTTTAATTAGAGAGTAACAGGATGAAATAAATGTCTCTATATTTGATACATGTTCAACAACCTCCATATTAAGTATTACATCAAATTTTTCACCCCACTCAACCAGTTGTTCTGCGCTAGAATTTATGTAATCTATTTTTAGTTTGCTTTGGTTAGAATGAGTTTTAGCTATTTTTATGTTTTTTTCTGATGGGTCCACCCCAACTACCTTACCTCCTAGTCTTGCCATTGGCTCAGAGAGAATACCTCCACCGCAACCAATATCGAGAATTCTTAGATTTTTGAAAGGTTTTGGATCTTTCGTATCAATATTGTAATAGCTTGTCAGCTTATTTTTTATATAGAGGATTCTTGCTGGGTTTAGGTTATGCAGTGGTTTGAAGGGCCCATATGGATCCCACCACTTATCAGCTATTGAGCTAAAGTTACTAATTTCGTTTTCATCGATTGTATTGTTATTCATTTCCATGATAATTATTATTATTTAAATATTAAATTAATTGATTATATTCAAAAGAATTAGTTGTTTACAAATTATTTGTTCATTATGTCAGGTCTTAAATTATGTCAAGGTACTTGCTTAAATTTGGTGGTACATCGTTAGCAGATATTAACCAAATACAAAATATAGCTTCTAGAATAAAAGTCATTTCAGATCAAGGGCACGAGTTGGCAGTTGTAGTTTCCGCTATGTCAGGAAAGACAAATGAGTTGATTTCTATGGTTTCAGAGGTTTCTGCTGATTACTGTCCTGAAGAGTATGATGTTATAGTTTCATCAGGAGAACAAGTTAGCGCAGGGTTATTGGCAATTTCACTAAAAAAAATTGGTTTAAACTCCCGAAGTTGGCTTGGCTGGCAAATTCCAATAATTACAGAAGGTGTCCACTCATTTTCAAGGATTAAAGATATCAATGTAAATGCCATTAATATAACATTAAAAAAAAGAGAAATAGCTGTTATTGCTGGATTCCAAGGTATTTCCTCATCAGGTAGAATTACTACTTTAGGTAGGGGAGGTTCTGATACTAGTGCTGTAGCTCTTGCAGCTGCTTTGAAAGCTGATAGGTGTGATATTTATACGGATGTAGATGGTGTATATACATCTGATCCAAGACTAGTTCCTAAAGCGAAAAAGCTGAATAAGGTTACCTACGAAGAGATGCTGGAAATGGCATCCCTAGGAGCCAAAGTATTACAGACTAGATCTGTTGAATTAGCTAAAAATAAAAAAGTTAGATTGCAAGTTTTGTCTAGCTTTAATAATGTTTCAGGCACAATGGTTGTAGATGAGGATGAGATATTGGAAAAAGAGATTGTTAGTGGCATAGCCTATTCCCCAAATGAAGCAAAAATTACAGTAAGCGGAGTATCTGACAAACCTGGTATTGCTGCTAGAATTTTTGGTCCATTAGCTGATTCTGATATAAATGTAGATATGATTGTTCAAAATATTTCCTTAGACAAAAAAACTACAGATTTAACATTTACTATTACTAGAAATCAATTGAAACAGGCTATTAATGTTCTTGAAAAAAATAAAGATAATTTAGGGTACGAAAAAATTATTTCTAATGACAAAGTTGTTAAAGTATCGGTTGTCGGGGTTGGAATGAGAAGTCATCCAGGAGTAGCACAAAAAATGTTTTCTATATTAGGTGAAAAAAATATTAATATTCATGTTATATCTACTTCTGAAATTAAAGTAAGCGTACTGATTGATGAAGAGTATACTGAGCTTGCAGTAAGGTCGTTGCATACAGTATATGGTCTAGATGAAAACTAGTAAATATATTATGTCTGAAAGACTTCGTCTTTTATCAAAAAGAGGGTCCGAATTTTTAGGGGTAGATCATCCAATTTTGGGTGGAGCTATGAGTTGGCTCTCTGAGTCAAGACTTGTGTCAGCAATTTCAAATGCAGGGGGTTTTGGAGTTATTGCCTGTGGCTCCCTAAACCCAAGTGATTTAGAAAAAGAGATTGAAAAAACAAAGAAACTAACTGAACACCCTTTTGGAGTGAATCTTATTACAATGCATCCTCAATTGTCTGACTTGATTGACTGTTGTATAAAGCAAAATATTTCACATGTTGTTTTAGCAGGAAGTATTCCATCAGCATCTTCAATCTTTAGACTTAAAACTGCTGGTGTTAAGGTCATTGGGTTTGCCCCGGCCCTTTCTTTAGCTAAAAGATTAATTAAATCTGGTTTAGATGCTCTTGTAATAGAAGGCATTGAAGCTGGAGGTCACGTTGGGCCTGTTTCAACAAACGTTTTAGCTCAAGAAATTTTACCTAATATAAATGAAGTTCCTATTTTTGTTGCAGGTGGAATCGGTAGAGGGGAAGCAATGTCTTTCTACCTTGAAATGGGTGCGAGTGGAGTTCAAATGGGGACAAGATTTGTTTGTGCGCATGAATGTATAGCTCATAAAAACTTTAAAAAAGCATTTTTAAAGGCTAACTCAAGAGATGCTATTTTGAGCACACAATTAGATGATAGGTTTCCTGTTATTCCAGTAAGATCTCTCAAAAATAAAGGAACAAAACTTTTTTTAAAGAGGCAACAGGAAGTAATAAAAGATTTTGATAATGGAAAAAAAACTATGCCAGAAGCACAACTTGATATAGAGCATTTTTGGGCGGGTGCTCTGAAAAAGGCAGCTATAGAAGGTGATATTGATACTGGATCAGTAATGGCAGGGCAAAGTATAGGTTTAATTAAAAAAGAACAGAGTTTATCAGAAATAATTAATGAGTTTATTGTTCAGGCAGATTTTAAATATAATAATTAATTACTTTATAATTATTTTAATAGAAATTTTTTTAGGTTAATAGATGTAATCTAGGTGTTTTATGACTGAAAATGATTCTGATGAATTGAAATTTAATAGTAGATTAAAGCTTAAAAATATATCAAATCTATCAGATAGCTACGACGGTGTTGGAGCAGATCTTAAGATAGCCAGAAATAGAAAAGGTCTAAAAATTGAAGATGTAGCAAATTCAATAAGAATAAGTTCAATTTATATTAAGGCCATAGAGGAAGGCAGATTTGATGATTTACCTGGAGAGACATATATAGTTGGCTTCATTAAAACTTACAGTAAGTATCTTGGTTTAGATCAAGATATTATTTATGAGCAGTTTAAGAAAGAATCAGTCCGATCACAGAATGTTGCTCTTGAATTTCCTGTAACACGATATAGAGAAAATTTTCCAACGAAAAAAATTATTTTTTCTTGTCTAGCTTTAATTATATTAGCATATTTTGTATATGTTTATTTTTTTGGTGGTAGTAGAGAAGTAGTAAAAAATATTGATACAGTACCAGAGACAATACTTAATAGCACTGATAATATTATATCAGATAAAGAACAAAATTTGTTATCTAAAGTAGAAAATAAATATTTAAACACTAAAGAATCATATCAAAATTTATCTCAGAAAAAAAACTTTCAAAATTCTGATTCTGTTAAAGAAACAGAGAAAGATATTTTAGTTGAAAATAAAGATATAAAAGAAAAAGAGAATATGACCGAAAAACTGAATTACGAAGAAAAAATTGAAAATAATATGGATAAATTAAATGAGAATATCTATGAAGATGCATATGAGGAAGAGGAAATTATTGAGGATCCAATAAATATTCAAAATGGATCAGTAGTCTCAAACAATATACAAGAGACAAGTGAAAACATGAACGAAGATTTAAATAAAAATGAAGTATCAGAAAACATAGAATTATCAGCTTCAAAAAATTATATTATGGCTAATGAAGATATATGGGTTCATATAAATATAATTGATGGAGCAGTTATTTTTTCTGGTATTATTCGTAAGGGAAATAGATTAAACATACCTGAGACAGTTAAATGGAATTTATCAACAGGAAACGCCGGTTCATTGGAGATATTTATTAATGATAAAAAATTGGCTCCTCCAGGTGGAAAAGGTCAAATACTTAAGAATTTTTCAATTTACCAAGAAGATTAAATTGGGTTAGAGAGAGAATAATGTCAGAAAATTTTTTTCAAAAGATCAAAAGAAAAAAAACAAGAAAAATTAAAGTGGGTGATGTAAGTGTTGGAGGTGAGAGTCAAATTTCAGTTCAGTCAATGACTAATACTACTACTACAAATATTGGTGCAACTGTAAAACAAATTAATCAGTTAGCTGAGTTTGGAGCTGATATAGTAAGAGTTTCTTGTCCGGATAAAGAATCAAGTAAAGCAATTAAAGAAATAACTCAAGAAGTTGATGTTCCTATTGTGGCTGATGTTCATTTTCATTATCAAAGAGGGATAGAATCGATAATTTCTGGTGCCTCCTGCCTAAGAATAAATCCAGGAAATATTGGTTCCAGAGAAAAATTAAAAGAGCTTGTAAAAGTCGCTAAAGATTATGGTGTTTCAATGAGAGTAGGTGTAAACGCAGGATCTTTAGAGAAAAATTTGCTAGAAAAATATGGCGAGCCATGTCCACAAGCAATGGTTGAAAGCGCAACTGCGACTGCAAATTTTCTTGAGGATCTAGATTTTAATCAATTTAAAATTAGTGTAAAAGCATCAAATATTTTTTTAGCTATTGAATCATATAGAAAATTGTCTCTAGTAACTGATGCTCCTTTGCATCTAGGAGTTACTGAAGCAGGTTCATATACACCTGGTACTATAAAATCATCAATAGGTATTGCATCATTACTAATGGATGGTATTGGTGATACTTTGAGAGTTTCGCTATCTTCTAATCCAATAGATGAAATTAAGGTTGGTTTTGAGATATTAAAATCATTAGGTATAAGAAATAGAGGGCTTACAATTATTTCTTGTCCATCTTGTGCGCGCCAGGGTTTTCCGGTAATTGATACGGTCGCAAAGCTTGAAAAAAAATTTTCATACCTGACTACACCTTTGACTCTTTCAATAATCGGTTGTGTAGTAAATGGACCTGGAGAGGCAAAAAAAACAGACATTGCTATAACAGGTGGAAAATCTAATCATATGGTCTATATTAATGGTTTGGCAGATCACAAGGTGTCTGACGATAAACTTTTTGAGCATTTAGTTGAGTTAATTGAAACTAAAATTAATGAAATAGAAAATAAAAATTCAAGCTTTATAGCTTCAGTGCAATAATTTATTGTAATATTAGGAAGATTTGATGTCACTTAAATTAGTCAGAGGTACTAGGGATATTTATGAGAAAGAAAATGATCATTTTCGTAAAATTATAACCCTTTTCAAAAATGTTTCCGAAAGATATGGTTATAAAGAAATTTCTACACCCATAATTGAATATTCAGAAGTTTTTGAGAAAACCCTTGGAGAATCAAGTGATGTTGTTTCAAAGGAAATGTATAAATTTCAAGACAGAAGTGGTAATAATTTAACTTTAAGACCAGAAGGAACAGCAGGAATAGCAAGGGCTTTCATCTCTGGTAAAATGAAAAATCAATTACCAATTAGATTTTTATATTATGGCCCTATGTTTAGATATGAACGTCCCCAGAAAGGAAGGTTTAGGCAATTTAATCAAATAGGGATAGAACTTTTAGGTATTTCAGATTATCAGGCTGATGTAGAAGTCATTGCATTAGGATATCATATATTAAAAGATTTAGGCTTAAATGATAAAATTTCACTTTTAATTAACAGCTTAGGCGATTTGGAAAGTAGAGAGAAATATAAAAAAGAACTTATAAGTTATTTAAATAATTATAAAAACGAATTGTCTGACGAGAGTTTAATTAGACTAGATAAAAACCCTTTACGAATATTAGACTCAAAAAATAAAAATGATATAAAAATATTAGAAAATGCCCCAAATTTCCTAAATTATTTAAATGATAATTCAAAATTTTTTTTTGATAAAACCTGCAAAGGTTTAGAAAACTTAGATATACCTTTTACCATAGAAACAAATCTAGTCAGAGGTTTTGATTATTATTGTCATACTGCTTTTGAGTTTGTTACGAATGAACTTGGTGCACAAAATGCGATTATTGCTGGCGGTCGCTATGATGGTTTAATCAGTAGCATGGGAGGTGATGATACTCCTGGCATAGGTTGGGCTGGAGGTCTTGAACGATTAGGTCTACTTATCCCTGAGGTTGATGATTTAAAAAGACCAGTTTGTCTGCTATCAATTAATAATAGTTCTGATAATTTAATTAGTAAATTGGCGTATGAATTACGCAATAGTGGTTTCATTGTTAGTGTGATAAGGGGAGGTAATATATCGAAAAGTATAAACAAATCTAATAAAATTAATTCCAAGTATGTGGTTATAGTTGGGGAAGAAGAGTTAAAGAGCGGCTTATTTCCTGTCAAAGATCTTGATAGTAGCAAACAAAATAATATTAAATTAGGTGAGATTTGTAATTTTCTGAAAGGTCTTGAAAATGATAGATCAAAATAAAATTGATGAAATATTAAAAAAATTTGACTTAATGCAAAATAACTTAAATGAAGAAAAAGATAGTGAAAAATATGTTTTACTTTCAAAACAATTTTCAGACTTCTCCCCAATTGCCAAAGCAGCTAAAGTTTTAAATGATTTATATTTAGAAATAGAGAGCTTAGATGAAATTTTAGAGGATGATCAAAGTGAGGAAGAATTTAAAAAACTTGCAGAAAATGAAAAACATCAAATTAAAGATAATATTTTAGAAAATCAGACTAAATTATCAATTCTATTACTTCCTAAGGATGAAGCAGATTCCAGGAATGTTATTTTAGAAGTAAGAGCAGGTACCGGAGGAGATGAGGCTGCTATGTTTGGTGCAGATCTTTTTAGGATGTATCAGAGATATTCAGATATAAATTCCTGGAAATTTGAAATAATGAATTTATCAGAAAATAGTATTGGTGGTTTAAAAGAAGCATCAGCAAATATTTCAGGAAAAAATGTATTTTCAAAATTAAAATTTGAGTCAGGTGTTCATAGGGTACAGCGAGTTCCAATTACAGAATCAAGCGGAAGAATACATACATCTGCTGCAACAGTAGCCGTCTTACCCGAAGCGGAGGACGTAGATGTTAATATTGAGGATAAAGATATTAGAATAGATGTTTTTAGGGCTTCAGGGCCTGGTGGTCAGTCAGTAAATACAACTGATAGTGCAGTAAGAATAACACATTTACCATCCGGTATAGTTGTAACACAACAAGATGAAAAATCTCAGCACAAAAATAAATCAAAAGCTCTAAAAATTTTAAGAGCTAGGCTGTTTGAGGTAGAAAGATCTAAAATCAACTCAGAGAGAGCGGAAGCTAGAAGGTCACAAGTTGGAACTGGAGATAGATCTGAGAGAATACGAACATATAATTTCCCACAAAATAGATTAACAGATCACAGGGTTAATTTAACTATACATAAACTAGACAGAATTCTTACAGGTGAGCTTTTAAATGAAGTAATTAATGAATTAATTTTAGTTGATCAGGAAGAACGTTTGAAAAATCTTTCATGACTAATTATCCTATCTCGAAAATTCTTAATGTAGGTACGAAAAAATTGAAATCTTGTGGTATTTTTGGTGCAAGAAGAGATGCAAGGATACTATTATCCAAGGTTTTAGGAATAGAGTCAGAGTTAATCATTTCTAATCCTGATAGAGTTATCGAAAAGTATTCAGAAGAACTTTTTTTTAAATATATTAGTAGGAGATGTGAAAGAGAGCCTGTATCAAAAATAATTGGTGAAAAGTTCTTCTGGAAAGAGAAATTCTTTGTTAATTCCTGTGTCTTAGATCCACGACCTGATAGTGAGATTATAATTGAGTCAGTTTTAAAATATAATAATTTTTTAGATAAAGATGTAAGTATCCTTGATATAGGTACTGGAAGTGGAGCTTTATTATTATCATTATTGGCTGAATTTCCTCAATCAATAGGATTAGGTATAGATAGATCATTTAAGGCCATTAAAGTTGCTAAGCAAAATTCCAGAAATTTAGGTCTTAATAATAGGGCAAATTTTGCTGTAATGGATTGGTGCAGTGGAGTTAACACCAAATTTGATATAGTAATCTCAAATCCACCCTATATCCCGACTTCAAATATTCAGACTCTTTCTCCAGAGGTCAGGTTATATGACCCACAAATTGCTCTTAATGGAGGGAAAGATGGGGTCAAACATATAGAGACAATTCTAAAATCAATCCCAAAAATCTTAAGTATTGGAGGTTTTGCAGTAATTGAGATAGGTTATAATCAATTATCAATGGTTGAGAAAAAAATTTTGTCAAATCACTTAAGAATAATTGAAATTTTTAGGGACTTATCGGGAATTGACCGTTGCATAGTTGTCTCTCTTGTAGGAAAATAGAAAATAGTTGTTGGCATATAGTAAAACTCATACTAGGGTCAATATTGAGAATTTTATTAATTCACTGAGATTCAGTAAATTGAGAATAACTCAAAATATAAACAAAATTAAAATTTTAATATATAGACCCTGAGGTATTTCTGATGGGTCAAGAATAGATTCATTTAAAGATTAATGAGACATAGTAACCCAAGAAGACCAAAATCAAACCGAACTAATGGCAAAAGGTCTTATAACAACGGTCAAAACCGAAGTTTTGAGAGCAATGGTGCTGGAGCAAAATTGAGAGGGACAGCTTCACAAGTATTTGAAAAGTATATTGCCTTAGCAAGAGATGCTTCCTCAAGTGGTGATAGAATTTCTGCTGAAAACTTTTTTCAACATGCAGAGCATTATTTCAGGATCCAAAACTTAATTCCACAAGAAAAAAAACCTAAAGAGGGTGAAAAGCTTAGTGAAGATATTACTAGTCCACAAAAAAATTCAGATGAAGGTGATCATAACTCTTCTAATGAGCCAAATTTAATAAATGGCGATGAAAAAAAAGAGGCTTCCCCAGAAATTCATGAAAAAGAAGAAAGCTCTAAGCCCAGACAGAGGAAGAAAAGAAGTTCTGCGAATATAAAAAATAATCAAGCCTCTGAGGGTGATACAATAAGTTAATTTTTAATTAATTTCATTGAATTAAATTAATTTAATCCCATTTAAATACTTATACTTTATTTTTGTATTAATTTTTTATTAATAAAATTTGATAATATAGTTAAATGGAAAACTTTAATAATAATTCAAAACAAATATTTCATGATGCTCAGATATTAGCTTCAAACCTTAGCCATCAAAGGCTAATACCAGAGCATATTTTAATTTGTATGTTGTCTGAAGAAATAATTGAAAAAATAATCAAATCATCTGGTGGAAATATACTTAATCTTAAACAAGTATTAAATGAATACTTAAAAAACTTTCCAAAAGTAATTGAAGATAAGAAAAATACTATTTATCTCGATAAGGAAACTAAAATATTAATTAATTTTTTGGAAAGCCAGGATAAATCAAATCAGAAAAAATATGAAATAGATCCCGTAACTATACTTTTAGCAATAATATCTATCCCTGAGTTAAATGTATGCATGTTAATTAAGAAGTCTGGCATTGACTTAACAAAGTTAAAAAAAGAAGCTAATAGTAATAAGTTTTTATACACCGAGCCAAATGTAAATAAAAAAACGTTAGATAAGTTTGCTAGAGATTTAACTAAGGAAGCCTCAGAAGGGAAATTAGATCCTGTAATTGGCAGAGATGATGAAATAAGAAGATCAATTCAAGTGCTTTCAAGAAGAACTAAAAATAATCCTATTTTAATTGGAGAGCCTGGAGTAGGAAAAACAGCAATCGTGGAGGGTTTGGCATTAAGAATAGTAAACTCAGATGTGCCTGAAATATTAAAAAATAAAAAAATAATGTCCTTGGATATAGGTCAACTTATAGCTGGTGCAAAGTTTAGAGGCGAATTTGAAGAAAGATTAAAATCTGTACTTGCTGAAGTATCTAATTCAAAAGACTCAATAATATTATTTATTGATGAGATACATACAATAGTTGGTACGGGTGCATCGGAAGGAGCAATGGATGCTTCGAATCTTTTAAAGCCTCAACTAGCAAGAGGTGATTTACATTGTATTGGTGCGACTACGTTAAAAGAACATTCTAAATATATTGAAAAAGACGCTGCACTTGCCAGGCGATTCCAAACAATTTACATCAATGAACCATCTATAGAGGATTCAATATCAATTCTGAGAGGTTTAAAAGAAAAATATGAAATTCATCATGGACTTCCTATTTCTGATAAAGCAATTATTGCTGCTTGCGAACTATCTGATAGATATATCTCTGACAGGTTTCTTCCAGATAAGGCGATAGACCTTATAGATGAAGCTTCAAGTAAATTGAGAATGGAAATTGATTCAAAGCCAATAGATTTGGATGAAACTGAAAGAAGACTTACGCAATATAAAATAGAACTAGAAGCTATAAATAAAGAAAATGATGACCATTCAAAAAAAAGGATAGATATACTTGAAAGTGAAATAAAAAATCTTTCAGAAAAAAAATCAGTATATGAAAAAAAATGGAAAGATGAAAAGAAAAGGTTATCAGATAATAACGATCTTAAAGAAAAGATAGATGCATATAAGAATGAGCTTTCGATTGTAAAAAGAAAAGGTGACTTAACACGTGCAGGTCAATTAACTTACAGTATTATCCCAGAACTAGAGGTGGCTTTACAGAAAACTGAAAATTCTGAGAATAATAAGGACCTTTTTGAGGCTGTAGATGATGAGGATATAGCCTCAATTGTTTCAAAGTGGACTGGGATACCAGTGAGTAAAATGCTTGATGAAGAGCAAAACAAAATTTTATCTATTGAAAGTTATTTAAATAATAAGGTTATTGGTCAATATGAAGCAATTAAAAAAATTTCTGATACTGTCAAAAGATCTAGGGCAGGTTTGAATGATCCCTCTAAACCTATAGGATCTTTTATTTTTGTTGGTCCAACAGGTGTAGGAAAAACACAATTAACAAAAGCACTAGCTGATTTCTTATTTGACGATGAGAGGGCACTTGCTAGAATTGATATGGCAGAGTATATGGAGAAACATTCAGTAGCACGACTTATAGGATCGCCTCCTGGTTATGTAGGATATGATGAAGGTGGGGTCTTGACAGAATCAATAAGAAGAAGACCTTACCAGGTTATATTATTTGATGAAATAGAGAAAGCTCATAAGGATGTATTCAATATTTTTCTGCAAATTCTTGATGATGGTAGGTTAACAGATGGTCAAGGAAGAACTATCAATTTTTCAAATACAATAATTATAATGACTTCAAACCTTGGAGCAAAATACTATTCTAAAAAAAATCTATCCAGCACAATAGAGTTAAATAAATTAATTTCTAATGAGGTAAAAAATAATTTTAATCCTGAATTTGTTAACAGACTTGATGATATTATTGTTTTTAACCAATTAGATATAGAAAGTATTAATAAGATAGTTCTTATAGAACTAAATAGTTTTAAATCTCTACTTGCAGATAAAGGAATTGATTTAGTTTTCGATGATAGAGTGATAGATAATCTCTCAAGAGAAGGTTACGATGAGCTTTATGGCGCTCGACCAATCAAAAGATTAATACAAACAAAAATTAAAGATAGGGTTGCAACTAAGATACTAGAAGAAAAATACCCTAGAGGAAGTTGCATAAAATTATTTTTAGAAAATAATATTTTAAATATAAATTAAAATTTGTATGAATTTTCTATGTAACTCACATTTTTTTAACAAATTCGAAGCTATTTATTTCTTCTATTTTTTTTGTAAATTTTTTGTATTCAGTTCCAGTAAGTTTTCTACCTGTTGGGAGTTTTAGTGATAAAGGATTTACTTGTCTCCCTTTTCGTAAAACCTCATAGTGTAAATGAGGTCCAGTCGAAACACCTGTTGAACCAATATACCCTATTATCTGCCCTTGCTTAACATTTTTTCCAGGTCTTATATTTCTTGCATATGATTTAAGATGTGCGTAAGCAGTCTTAAAGTTATTTTTGTGTCTTATTCTTATATATTTCCCATATCCACCGTTACGGCTTGCTTTTTCAATAGTACCATTACCCGCAGCCATAACTGGAGTTCCATATGGTGCAGCAAAATCAATACCTCTGTGCATTCGTGTATATCCTAGTATTGGGTGTTTCCTTTTTCCAAATCTTGAAGAAAGTCTTGCTCCATCAACTGGCGTTTTTAAAAGAGCTTTTTTTGCACTTTCACCTTTTGAATTAAAATATTCTGGATATTTACTCTTGGTTGGAAAAAAATATAGTTTATTCCACTTTTTATTAGTTTTTAACGCTGCATATAATATTTTACCGTCTTTGATAAAGTTTCCTTCTGTATCATAAAAACATTCATATATTACCTCAAATTTATCATTAGGTTTAATGTCTCTTTGGAAATCTACGTCCCAGCTAAAAATTCTTATCATTTCCATTGTAATATTTGTTGGAACACCTGAATTCTTTGAAGCTAAGAAAAGATTAGATTCAATTATACCAAAAGAACTTTTATTTATTTTATTTAATTCTTTAATATCTTCATAATGAAAGAACTGTTTTTCATCTAATTTAGTTGCATAAATACTTTTTACTTTAGTGATAGGTATAATAATTTGAAATAAGTCATTATCTCTATGAGAAATTTGAATCTTTTGTCCTGCTAAAATATTTTTAGGATTAATTAATTTACTAATTGCATTTACTGCTAATTGTGTATCATATCTATTTATACCAGAACTAACCAATGTTTGAGAAATATTACCCCCTTTTTTTATCTTTAAAATTGTCTCCTTAAGATCTGTTCTATAAGAAATCTCATTTTTGAATGATAATTTTCCCAGTGTTTCTGGTTTCATTGTAACTAATAGATCAGAAAGATTGTTTTTGGAATTTTCAAAAATCAGGCTTGTTGCTCTTGATCGAGCATTCAGACTAAATGGTTCAGCTATAATGATAACAATAGTTGCTATTAAAGCGCCACCAATTGCTCCTAATGCAAAATTTGAGCTTCTTTTTTTTTCAGTAATTAGAGTAGAAGAAAAAAGGAACCAATTTTTAGATTTTTTATCGTAAAAAAATTGTGCTTGTAAAACCAAAAAATCTATTACTTTTTTAGAGGTTTTAAAAAAAATATTCATAATTATAGCTCAAAAATTACTAGAGGAAGATTTAAATCCAACAATATTTACCAAAAGTTGATAGATAGCACTGTTTTTTCCTATTGTAAATTAATAAAACACTTTAAAACACTGTTTATAATGATTTTTTTAGTAATTATTATATTTATATATAAAATTATAAAGATCTAATTATTTATAAATAAATTTAGCTAATTATCAGCTTTTGCCACTATTATTAATATTATATTTAGCTTTTCTCTCGATATACGCTTTTTTAACAGCAGCCCTTTTTTTGTGAGCTTCAATTGACCTAACTTTTTTCCAGATTTTATCTACTTTAGACCTGTACTTAAAACTATATTTCGGATTAGATGAGTGATACTTTTCAATTGAACGATGCCAAGATTTCTCATTTTTATACAATTTTTTCAAAAATTTTGTTGCATAAAGTATATTTGATCTTGGATCAAATGCTTCTTCTAATGTTTTAAATGCGTTAGGGTGGTATTTCAAATTTATCTGCATGCATCCTACATCTATATTACTTATATTCCTTAACTGAAGTCTTTTAACAGCTCTTATTGCATTTTCTTTTGTTTGAAAATAATGTGACCACTTCCCTGCAGTTACCGTCCATGGCCAGGTAAAACTTTCCTTTTTTGAATTATCCCATCTACCAGTTTCTTTTAGCGAAATAGCTTTAAGTAAATGAGGAGGTATACCCATAGAAGTTTCGTGTTCTTTAAAATAATTATCACAAATATCTGAAATATATAGATTTTTCTTTTGCTGTTGAGCATTTGTATAGTTAGAAAGAAACAATGATAATATAAAGATGATAAATAAAATTAATCTGAAACGTTCTAAAGCAAACATCGGTTTTCTCCGTTATTTGGTATATATACCAATACCGGAGCAAAATTTATGCCAAAAAACTAGAAGATGTATGTTGTAATATTACAACATATGTAGCAATAAAGCATCAAAAAAAGAATTATTTGTTGTCTTAGTTTTTTTTGCTACTATATATAGAGCTGTAACATCAAACACACACTTGGTGTTACATACCCTTTCTGGGTAATTCCTCCCTAAACTTGGGCCCATTATTAAAAAGTGGGCCCTTTTTTAATCTATTCGGCTGCTAGTTGTGAATTTTGATTTTTAAAAAAATCTAAAGTGTTAATTTCACATAAAGCTCTAACTAATTCATGTAATGTTTGCTTTAATATTATGAAGCTTTCGTTTAGTTCCATTGTAATTTCATTCATATATAAACTTCTATTAATTTCTATTTGGACTGCGTGGATCTTGTTAATTGGTCTACCATAGTTCTGAGTTATAAAACCTCCTGAATATGGTTTATTTCTAAGGACACTATAACCCTTTTGGTCAAGAAATTTTTCAATAAAATAAATAAGATTGGGGTCGGCACTTTTGCCACAATTGTCTCCTAAAACAAAATCTGGTAATATTTGATTTCTGGAGTTATACGCACCTTGAGAAATGCTCGGCATAGAATGACAATCAATTAAAATTGAAAAACCAAATTTAAATTTATTTTTTATAAGCAATTGTTTAAGGTTCATATGAAAAGGAAAATAAAACTTTTCTATTCTTTTTTCAGCTTCAAACCAAGATAATTTGTTAGTATATATTTCTGCCCCATTTGAAACAACTCTGGGGATAGTTCCTAAACCTAAAGCAACCTTTTTAGAGGATGAGTTAATGAACTCCGGAAGCGTTTCATTAAACATCCCTGGGTCTAATTCATACGGCTCTCTATTTAAATCAAGGTATGATCTAGGAAAATTTGCTTTTATTACACTCGAACCATTTTTTATGGCTAGATTAAAAAAATTATCTAGAAAGAAATCCTCTGAGCTTCTTAAGGTTCTATAATCAAGTTTACTAGACTTAACAAAGTCTGGGCAATAATCTCTTCCACTATGAGGTAATGAAAAAACACATGCAGATTTTAGTAGTTCAGGTTCCAAAACAGAAATTAATTTTGAATTTTGTATATTTCTTCTATTCATAGATTTGTTTATTCCTTTATTTATATAATGTGTGATTTATATATTCATTTGTCAAATTTATTTTGTTAATATATTTTATTAATAGAAGGGCGCGTAGCTCAGCGGGAGAGCACTACGTTGACATCGTAGGGGTCGCTGGTTCAATCCCAGCCGTGCCCACCATAGAAACCTTAGGGTTTATTCCATAACACTTTAATGTATGTCTGTGTTTGTCACAATGTTGTCACAACAAAAGGACGAATAGCATGGCGACCATAAGAAAACGTCACAATAACTATCAGGTGCAAATCCGAAGAAAAGACGCCTTACCCTTCAGTAAAACCTTTGCTACCAAGAAAGAAGCAACGTCTTGGATCAAAGCAATCAAAGAACACTCCCAACACGATACTGCAATCCCTGTATTGCAACCCTCGTTGACTTTGCAGGACTTAATTGAACGCTACTTAAAAGAAGTCGTTGTGCATAAACGCAGTTGCACCATTGAACAGTATATTTTACGGGCGTGTTTACGGTAGGCATGGGTTAGATGTTCGGTGCATTCCTTACGGTCTTCCACTTTTGCCCAGTATCGCGATGAACGGTTGCGATCGGTTAAGCCTGCTACAATTAGTCGGGAGTTAGGATTACTCAGTCATGTGTTTACAATTGCAATGACAGAATGGAATCTTCCTCTTACTGATAATCCTTTACAGAATGTTCGCCGTCCCACAATTTGTAATGCAAGGGATAGACGGTTAACTAAACAAGAAGAAACAATACTCTTTCAAAAAGTGCAAACTTGTTCTGTAGAATACATGTATCCCATTCTTGTCCTTGCTTTAGAAACTGCTATGCGCCAAGGAGAAATTTTATCAATGCAATGGAGTCATGTGGATTGGAACACGCATGTTGTGACTCTTCCTTTAACAAAAAATGGAACCATGCGACGCGTGCCTTTATCACACAAAGCTATAACGATGTTGCGTGAGTATCATAAGGGGCATACAGATTCATTAGCGGTGTTTACCGTCACGCGTAATGCATTTAAAAAAACATGGCAACGATTAATGAAACGTTGTGGTTTTAAGGATTTACGGTTTCATGATTTACGCCATGAAGCTACCAGTCGATTGTTTGAAAAGGGCTTAAACGTGATGGAAGTTGCTAGTATTACTGGTCATAAAGATGCGCGTATGCTTTTTCGGTATACTCATCCAAGGGCAGAAACTCTAGCACAAAAACTCTAATAGGTATTTGATTCGACAGAAAAGGGTGAATTTTGTTATGCTTTTTTAATGCAAATTACTGATTTGAATTAATGGTGATTTTATGACAGGCAGAATAATTTCTCCTTCAATAGAAGATTTTTCAAAGATTACTCCTCCATTAAATGAAGGTGAAGAAAAGGTATTCCATTTATTTAATAATAATCTAGACAAAAATTGGGAGATATATACTCAACCTTTCTTTAATGGTAAAAGACCTGATTTTATTTTGTTAAATCCTAATGTAGGGATAATTATTGTCGAAGTTAAGGACTGGGAACTTAACACGTTAAAAGATCAACAATCACATAACAAACATAATGTGCCGGTTAATTATTTAAGAAATTTAAAAGAAAATATATTTGATATGTATTGCCCTACGTTAGCACAAAAAGGCCTTAATGCATTTGCAGCAATTGAAACAGTTTTATTTTATCCCAAAATTATTGAAGATGATTTAAAAAATATATATTCAAAAATTGCTGAAGAACCACGTGCATATATTTTTAGTAAAGACGATTTAGATTCCAATAATTTAGATAAATTAAAGACACATCAATATAAATCAAGTAAATTAATGGCAATTGAAGATGCTGATTATTTGCGGTCATGGTTAGTTGAACCTGAACATTCAATAGAGCAAAGAACTACAATAAAATTCGACCGTCATCAAAAAGAACTTATAGAAGCCCAAAATTTAAGACGGCGTGTAAGGGGTTCTGCTGGTTCAGGAAAATCGTTGGTTTTGGTAGCGCGGGCATGTAGATTAGCATCAAAAGGAAAAAATGTTCTTATCGTTCATTTTAATAATGCGCTAAATAGTTATTTAAGAGATCTGTCCACTGTTATTGATAGAAAAATAAAGAACAAAATAGAATTTTATCCATTATTTCAAAAGTTCAAGGACATTCTTCTAGAAAATAATTTAGGTGATAAGTATGACGAAACTTGGGCAAAACATAAGGTTGACCAAGAATATACAGACACTACTCTAGACACTCCTCTAAATGAGATTGCCAAATTACTTATTAATAATTCAGATTATTTGCCAAAACTTTATGATGCAATATTAATTGACGAAGGACAAAATTTTGACCCTTTATGGTGTCAAGCATTAGAAGGTTTATTAAAACATGATGGAGAGATGTTTTTGGCAGGAGATCATACACAGGATATTTATGAAAAGAATATCTTATGGAATAATTATGAGAAAAAGATTAATTCACAGTCAATCATCTCTAGAGGGTGGAAAGGTTTTAGAGGTCGTTGGTTTGAGTTAAAAAAATCATACAGGTTAGCGCCTGAGATTGCTGATTTGTGTCAGGTATTTACCAAAGATTTTTTATTTGAAGATCCCATGCTTACTATCAGTCAGCAAACAGAAATTCCATACCGTTCTGATTTGAAATGGGTTCAAGTGAATAAAGAAGCTATTATTCAATATGCTTTTGATGAATTATTTAATTTACATAAAAAATATGAATCTAAAGCTGTATCTATGACTGATATATATGCCTTATGCCAGTACAGACGAATAGGAATAGAATTAAGCAATAAACTAGAAGAGAAAAATATTAAAACATCAAATACATTTGATGATAATGGATATAAAGAAAGAAAGAAAAAGTATTATTTTATGAAAGGTAGTGAAAGAATAAAATTAACAACTTTCCAAAGTATCCAAGGAAGAGAGATTAAGGCAGCAATTGTTATAATCGAACATGCCTCAAGCCCAATAGATTTTAGAAATATTTACACCGCCCTTACCAGACTAAAGAAAGATGAAGAAGAAGTAAGCAAATTAACAGTTGTTTGCTCAGAACAAAAATTAGAGTCATTTGGAAAAAAATGGCCTAAATTTGAAACTTATTGATTGATAGAGGGCAGCGAGATGAACGACATCATTTACCTACTGACTAATCCATCTATTCCTGATTTAGTAAAAATTGGAAAAACTGGTAATCTAGCTGAACGTATTAGATCATTATCGAGACATAGTGGAATCCCTGTCCCTTTTGAATGTTTTTATGCTTGCGAAGTAGAGAATGCAGATGATGTTGAAAAAAAACTCCATGATGCATTCGGAGATCATCGTGTTAATTCTAAGAGAGAGTTTTTTCGTATTAACCCAGAACGTATATTAGCAATTTTAAAGTTACTAGAGTTAAAAGATGTAACTCCTAGTCAAGATTTTGTTGAAGATAAAGAGGACCAAGAAACTTTAGATAGAGAAAGAGCAAAACGATCTAGATTTAACTTTTCTATGGTAGGTTTAGAGCCGGGCAGTATCCTTACATTTTTAAAAGATGAAAATACTTCTGCTAAAATTATAAATAACAAGGAGATTGAATTTGAGGGTGAAGTAACCTCATTAAGTAATGCAGCTTTAAAAATTGTTAATAGAATGGGATATAATTGGTCTACATTAAGGGGCCCCCATTATTGGGTTTTTGAAGGTGAGACATTATCTGAACGACGATTAAGAATGGAGTTGGATTAGGCGTATGAAAAAACCAGAGACATTTAATTTGTTTTTTAGTGAAGCGGAAAGTAAAGAAAAGTCAGCTTGGCTTTCAGGAAAAACAGTTAAAGACGTTGCCTTATATTTGTCGACTGCTTTATCAGCTCCAGATGTTGCTTTAAAAATGTCTCGCTGGGCAGGATCACAATTTAACACCCTTAGTAACGACGTAACAAAAGCAATGGATGGAGATTTTGCTCTAGGATTAAGAGGAGGAGATCAATATATCTCCCCATCGCTTCATCGTTTATTTGAAGGTCACACAATACCAGAGTCACTAGAAGCAGCAAGAGCTGTTTTACCAGATGCAAGTGATGCAGAAATTGCTTGGGAGGCATTCAAAGCACTTGCGAGTGACATGTCTTCTGTATCAGGTTTGCCAATGGCTACATTTACGAAAGAAGGATATGCCGAGATTGTATCTAAATTGGAGACTTTAGGGTTATCAGAATCTTATGTACGTGATTTTGTGACGTATACCGGTGTCGAGTTGCTTGCGGCAGTTGTGCCAGCTATTGGTTTTTTATTTTTATGGAAGAAAAAAGATAGGGAATCCTTTAGTCAATTGATTGGTGCAGTAGGTGTTAGTGCAATTGTATCAGCTAATCCTTTGTTAGCGATTGTAGTAATAATAGCCGGAGCGTTAGAATATAATAAAAGAAAAAATAAATCAGACCTTAAAAAAGCTCTACCTGCATTATCAAAAGGAGCAATACTCAGTAGTATAGTTCTACTATCTTCACATATTATTGCTGGTCCAGTTTGGGTTGGAATTGTAATAGGGATTATTCTGGTTATTCTTCTTCGGAAAAAAATTGAAGGAATAGATTACAATATATTTATTACAAAGTTATTTTCGCTTTATAAAGATTCTATAAAAAAGACTACTTAGACGACTTTATAAACCTTAGCAAAAGTTTTAATAATGGATCCACTTTTAATTATTATACTTATTCCAGTTTATCTGATCGTAATTTGGTATATTTTTTATGAATCTCCGCGTGATACAGGAGATCCAACAAAACCAATATCTTGGATAGGGTGGTATGTAATAGCTTTTTTCTTTGGAATTATCCCTATGCTTCTAGTTTTGTCTGCATATTGTAAGGCGAGAGGTAATTTAGAAAGAAAGAACGAAAATATAACAATAGAAGAAGATATAAGTAATGATAAAAATATTAAAAATCATGAAAATAAAATTATTGAGCTTACTAATATTTTTCTAAAAACTAAGATACCTCTCATTTGGGTAATAGTTTTGTTTGTAATTATTTAATGAGTTCAGGTGGCTGGAGTAAAAATAATTTATTATTTTGATTTTCTTTGCAATCAAAAAATAAATGAATATCAACCTTTATACTATCATTATTATCAGATAAAAACTTTTCTTTAAGTGTAACATCAATTTCTAATTCGCCATTATTTATTTGTGTTGTTTCGTCAATTATTGCCATTCCGCCATCTTTTCCTCCCTGAAGGTGGCTAATTAAAAATCTAGTATGGAGCTCTCCCTTACTAGCAGGTTTAGATAATTTTATGTTTAATCCATTTAGTGTATTTTTAAACTCTCTAAACACTGAATAATTTTTTTGACCTATATTTTGCGAATCTGGCCCTTTCAAGATTAGAAATGGAATAGAATTAAATGAAGGTTTCGGTTTAATATAGTTCTGATTTTTTTCTTCAAATACTCTACCAACTTCTGTCCAATCTCTATTGAGATAAAGAAAATCTTTAACAGCGTTAAATACTGGAGGTTGAACTGCATCATCTACAATAATTATTCCTCCTGGAGACGCAAACCTTGAAGAATTAATTAAATCAGTTAATGCTCCTGTATAAGTGTGGTCTCCATCTATAAAGATTATATCAAACCATAGTTTTTCATTAAATTTAGTAATGTTAAAGAAGTCATTTGAAGTTGAGATTACTGGCATTGTATTTTTTTGGAATTCTTTTTCCCAAGTTGATATTTCTTTTTTTATGAATTCATTCCTATTTTTATTTGCTTCTATTGTAAGAATGAAACCATCTTTGCCTAAAGCTTCAGAAATAATCTTTGTAGTTCCAGCTAAGTATGTACCGATCTCTAGTGCTGACCTAGATCTTATTGATTTAATAAGCTGAAATAGAAACAATTTAGCTTTTTTATTTAGTAATGAATTAGGAAAATTTTTACTGAAATTGTCCAAATCTAATTCAGATACTTTTTTAGCTATTATTTCCTTAATTAATTTTTCTGTATTTCTGGGCTCATTCATCATAATTAAATCCAAAAAAGGTTAAAAATAATATACAAATAGTAAATAACGTATTAATTATATGACTTAATTAAATATATATTTATTAAAGGAATAATTTGGTAAATAGGGTTAAATCAGAGATTATAGTTGATGCTTGTATTAAGATTGCCGATCAGAATTTTCTTCCAATTTCTATAGTAAAAAAGGGAGATAGTGAAAGAGGTGAAATTCTTTTACGTATAATAAATCGAGTAAATAAATCATTATTTTATAGATCAAAATTTGATCTAAATATCAACTTTAGTTGGCAAACTGCTGGAAGTGGTGTTTTTTTAGATGTCTCAGAGAGTATTGAGTTTATTGCGAAAGAGAAAAAAATTGACTTAGATATCTGGATAATTGAAATAGAAAAATTTTCAGAAGGCATTGATATAATTAAACTTTTTGATTTTAATAAACCTTATTTTATAAATTTAACATAAATAAATGTTCATAATATATACGTTTATGTCTATTATTCATTGGCCTAAATTCTTAATTCTTGACATTATTTAATCGATTTCATAAGTTGGTTCTACGAAGTTCTAATCAATTTATAAAGAGTAGAGAAATAATGAAGGTTTTAAGGTCATTAAAATCAGCAAAGAAACGTCACCGTGATAATAGAGTGGTTAGGCGTAGAGGTAGGATTTATGTGATCAACAAGAAAAACCCCCGCTTTAAAGCACGGCAAGGCTGAACTATTCATCATTCGTCAGATTGTCCGTTGCACTTATATATAAAATTAATATTTTTTGAGGTCGATTATGAGTGAAGATAATGATCAAATAATAAAAATAGAAGCAGCCACTTTCAGAAGGTTTTTGAAACATTTAGATGATAATAAAGAGGTTCAAAATATAGAATTGATGCTTCTAGCTGACTTTTGTAGAAATTGCCTGTCTAAATGGTATATGAGTGAAGCAAAAAATATTGGTAAAGATATAAGTTACGATCAAGCAAGAGAGATAGTCTATGGAATGCCTTACTCAGAATGGAAATTAAAATATCAAAAGGAAGCTTCTCCTGAACAGCAAAAAGAATTTGAAAATAGAAGAGGATAATTATTCTAAAAGTTTTCCGTCCATGGTCTTAATTCCACTTCATGAGACCAAGCGCTTCTAGGTTGATAATGAAGTTGCAAGTAACAACTTGCAATATCATTAGGGTCTAAAAAATTTTCTTTAGTATTCGCATTTAGTTCTTTATTGACTGCACCGTCGATATTCACCCAGAGAACATGAATACCCTTAGGATGAAGTTCTCTTGCCATACTTTGAGCTAAAGCTCGAAGTCCAAATTTACCAATTGCAAAAGCTGCAAAATCTTTACTTCCTCGCATTCCAGCTGTTGCTCCAGTAAAAATTATTGTTCCTTTATTTCTTAATAAAAATTTTTTTGATATTTCTTTCCCAAATATAAAACCTCCAAGGCATGAGACTTTCCATGCTTCTTCTATTTCGGTAGCGCTTAAATCTAAAATACTTTTTTTTACAAATTTACTTGGGTTATATATGCCTATTTCTATTGGCCCAAGGTCTCTTTCTGCGGTAGAGACAAAATTAATTACTTGGCTTTCGTTAGAGGCATCAACCTCATAAGTTTTAACATTCACATTTAAAAGTTGTTCATTATTTGCAATAGTATTTAAATTATTAATATTCCTAGAAGCAAGAGCGATATTGAATCCCTCAGATGCAAACTTTTTTGCAGTAGCGAGGCCTATTGATGGTCCCGCTCCAAGAATAATACAACACTTACTGGTATTCACTCTGCCCTCTATAATTAAATTATAAAATTTTTTATATTAATTGTTTGTATAAAATATATACTATAGCTATCTTGAATATAATAGAAATTTTTTTGAGAGTACAATTATGACTATTCTTATTACTGGAGTAGCTGGGTTTATTGGTAACCATGTTGCTTTAAAGTTACTAGAGCGAGGTGAAGATGTTGTTGGTCTAGATAATTTGAATAATTATTACGATGTTGAGTTAAAGAAAAGCCGTTTAAATAGGTTGTCAAAATTTGAAAAATTTATATTTATAAAAGAAAATATAGATTCAAAAAGCTTTTTCACCTCTCTAGAAAAATTTGATGATATTGATAGAATTATTCATTTAGCTGCTCAGGCTGGTGTTAGGTACTCAATAACGAATCCCTTTGATTATGTAAAATCAAATTTAGTAGGGCACCTGCATATACTAGAATATGCACGTTCAAAAAAGAATTTAAATAATTTGGTTTATGCTAGTTCAAGTTCTGTCTATGGTGGTAATACTAAAACTCCATTTTCTTTAGATGATAAAGTTGATACACCAGTTTCGTTATATGCTGCAACAAAACGAAGTGACGAGTTGTTAAGTTACTCTTACAGCCATTTATATGGAATAAATCAAGTTGGTCTTAGATTTTTTACTGTTTATGGTCCTTGGGGTAGACCAGACATGGCATTATTTTTGTTTACTAAATCAATTTTAAATGAGCAACCAATCAAAATTTTTAATTATGGTGATATGTCCAGAGATTTTACTTATATCGATGATATTGTATCCGGAACAATATCTGCGTTAGATAATTGTCCATCTAAAAAAGATAAAGTCCCTCATAGAGTTTATAATCTTGGCAATGATAATCCTGAAAAATTATTAAGTTTGATCGAAGTAATCGAGAGGCATATAGGTAAAAAAGCGATTAGAAAATTTGAGCCTATGCAGTTAGGAGATGTTAAAAATACTTTGGCTGATATAGAAAAATCGAAAAAAGATCTTAATTTTTACCCAAAAGTAAAAATTGAAGAAGGTGTCCCATTATTTATTAATTGGTATAGAGATTATTTTAATCTATGAAAATTTCTAGAAATATTTTAGATGAGAAAAATCTCAATAAATTTCTTGCTGCTATACCATATGCTAAATTTATTGAGATTACTGTTTATAGAATATCTTCAAATAATGTAATATTAAAGTCCAATATAAATAAATGGAATCTAGAGGGCTGTAATGATGACGAAATTAATAATAGCTTTATGTATGGTGCAATTGATACGGCTGCGTATCTAGCTATTCTAAATAGGGTTGGAGAGTATAGGCCTGCGGTGACTTTAAGTTTAAAAATTAGTCATTTATCTACAAAGAGTCTAAATAAATATATATACTTTAGAGCTGATTGTATTAAATTAAGTAAAGACAATGCATATTCTTTTGTTAAAGTCTTTCAATCAGATAAAAAAGTAATTGCTAACGCAAATGCAACATTTTTATTTAAACCTTTAAAATCAACAGAATAATTTAAGTATAATGAATATAGAATGTAGCCTAAAAAAGATAATCTCTAAAGCCAAAGAAAATTTTGATCCATCTATCATTTCATCATGTATACCTTATACTAAAAGAACAGGCATAATTTTTATGTTAGAACAAAATAACTTTTACGCAAAACTTAGATTCTCTGAAAATCTTATTGGAAATCCAGTTAATAATGTTTTGCACGGAGGTGCCATAGTTGCGTTATTGCAAAATACAGCACAGTACCATATTCTGTGGCAAAAAAATTTAGATTATATCCCTAGTATTATTGATATATCAGTTAATTTTTTAAGAAAGGGAAGAAACGTTGATACTTTTGCTAGAGCAATTATTATCAAAGATGGTAAACGAGTTGTTAATGTAGATGTTAAGGCTTGGAATGACCATGAGTATAAACCCATAGCTAATGCTAGTATAAATTTTTTGTATAAAGTTAATGAATGAAATTAAGAAAATACCTTCTTGGGATTTATCTGATTTATATGACTCTATAAAGTCAGAAAAAATTTCTATAGAATTAGAAGAGATAGATAATGAAATAATTTTTTTTAACAAAAAATATAAAGATAAATTATTATTATTAAGCTTAGATAAATTATATATATCTATTTTAGAATATGAAAAAATTAAAGAAAAAATAGAGAAGATATACAGTTTTGTAGATCTTATTACTTCTGAGAATTTATTAGATATTGAGGTCTCTAACAAAGGGCACTATCTCAGAGAAAAACTAGATAAATATTCTGCAAATATTATGTTTTTTACCTTAGAAATAAATAAATTAACTTCAAGTACAATAATAGAAATTTCAAAAATTGAGAATATCTCAAGGTATATTGAATGGATTAATAATATAAGAAGTATGAAGAAATTTCAATTAAAAGAAGATTTAGAAAAACTTTTAATTGAAAAAAAATCTACAGGTAAAAATTCATGGATTAGACTTTTCGATGAAACTATTGCCTCAATATTTGTTACAGTAGATAGTGAAAAATATAGTTTAGATAGGGCATTAGACTTAATGTCTAGTAGTTCAAAAAGAGAACTTAGAAAACAATTTGGTTTATCTCTCTCAAACGAATTTAATAAAAAAGAAGATCTATTAGCTTTTATTTTAAATACAATAGTTAAAGATAAAGAAATTGAAGATAGGTGGAGGGGTTTTACCAATGTTGACAGTTCGAGGCATATCTCAAATTTTATTGAACCTGAAATTGTTGATTCATTATTTACATCGGTGAAAGAGTTTTATCCTCGAATATCTCATAGGTATTATAATTTAAAAAGAGAACTATTAGGTTTCGAGAAGTTGAATTTTTGGGATAGAAATGCTCCTTTAAACTTTGCAGAAGATACTAAATGGAAATGGAAAGATGCTAAAGAATTTGTATTATCAGCTTTCTTTGACTTCTCTCCAAAGTTAGGAGAAATTGCTAATCTATTTTTTCAAAATGAGTGGATAGATGCACTTCCAAGAAAAGGTAAAACCTCTGGCGCCTTTTCACATCAAACTATTCCAAAATTACATCCATATATATTGATGAATTTTTATGGAAGGAATAATGATGTTATGACTCTTGCTCATGAACTCGGTCATGGTGTTCATCAAGTTCTAGCCTCAGAACAAGGATTGCTTTTATCTGATACACCTTTGATTCTGGCTGAAACTGCATCAGTTTTTGGTGAACAATTGGTATTTCAATCTTTATTAAAATCATGCTCGAGTATAAATGAAAAAAAACAAATACTTTCAAATAAAATAGAAGAAATGATTAATACAGTAATAAGGCAAATTTCATTTTATGATTTTGAAAAAAGAATACACAATAGGCGTAGAGAGTCAGAGCTTAATAAAAGTGAAATAAATGAATTATGGCTTAAAACCCAAAAAGAAAGCTTGGGTGATGCATTTGAATTAGGTCCAGAATATAGAAATTATTGGTGTTACGTTTCGCATTTTTTTCATAGTCCATTTTATGTATATTCTTATGCATTTGGTGATAGTTTAGTAAACTCTCTATTTAAGGTATATCAAAATAATTTTGAAGATTTTGAAAGTAAATATTTGGACCTCCTAAAAGCGGGAGGGTCAAAAAATTATAAAGACTTGATTAGGGTGTTTAATTTAGATGCCTCAAACCAAGATTTTTGGTATAAAGGGCTTGAAGTAATTGAAAATTTGATTGACGAATTAGTAAATATAGATGTAGAAGCATAAAATAGGTTTTTTTATTCTTTGTACGGAGAAAATGATGACAGAAGAAAATTTAGACTATGAAGAGAAAGAAGATACATGGAGTCTATTTGTAAAGTTAACTCAATGGAGCTCTGTTTTAGTAATCGCACTCTTGATTTTACTAGCCTTTTTTCTATTATAAAAAATCCAAATAAAATAACCTAAAAGTTACTACTATCAATTATGAAATTAGCAGTTTTAAAAGAAAAAAGAGATTTTGAAAAGAGAGTTTCCGCAACTCCAGAGACTGTAAGGAAGATAATCTCTCTTGGCTTAGAGGTTATGGTAGAAAAGGGTGCTGGTCTTGGCGCTCAAATAACTGATGATCTTTATAACGACGCAGGGGCAACTATATTTGAAAATCAAGATGAATTGAAAAATGCTGATATAATTATTAAAGTACAAAGGCCTATAAATGAACTGGATAAAGGTGAGACAGAATGCAGTAATCTTAAGAAGAACTGTATTCTAATTGGTCTCTTAGATCCCTTTAGTAATTTAGAACAAATACAACAATATGCTGAAAATAATATTACTGCGATATCTCTGGAGCTTGTTCCAAGAATTACCAGAGCTCAAAGTATGGATGTTTTATCATCACAGTCTAATTTAGCAGGTTATAAATCAGTTTTAGAAGCAGCAAATGAGTACGGTAAGGCTATGCCTATGATGATGACTGCTGCAGGTACGGTTGCTCCCGCAAAAGTTTTTGTTTTGGGTGCAGGGGTTGCAGGTCTTCAAGCAATTGCTACAGCTAAAAGATTAGGAGCTATAGTTTATGCAACAGATGTTAGGCCAAATGTTAAAGAGCAAGTTGAGTCTTTAGGTGCAAAATTTGTGATGGTTGAGACTGAAGAGTCAATTGAATCTGAAACATCAGGCGGTTATGCAAAAGAAATGAGTGAGGATTATCAGGAAAAACAAGAGAACCTTGTTAAGGAAACTTTATCTAAGTGTGATATTGCTATTTGTACAGCTCTTATCCCAGGTAAAAAAGCACCCATACTTATAAAGAAAGAAACCGTTAAGATAATGAAATCAGGTTCAATAATTGTTGATTTAGCGGTTGAGCAGGGAGGTAATTGCGAATCCTCAGAGTATGGTTTAGTTAGCAATGTAAACGGGGTAAAAATTATAGGAAAAGCTAATTTTCCTAGTCTAATACCTTTAGATTCATCTAATCTTTATTCTAAAAATATTTTGAATTTCTTAGATTTGTTAATTAAAGATAAAAAAGATTTCGATAGCATTGATTGGGATGACGAAATTATTAAAGCTACTACTCTAACTAAAGATGGAAAAATTGTGAATAATGACTTTACTATTAAATAATATTTTTAAGGAATTACAATGGAAAATTTAGTTATTGATCCTTTTATATTCCAACTATCAATTTTTGTTTTAGCAATTTTTGTTGGTTACTATGTAGTGTGGAGTGTTACCCCAGCTCTTCATACCCCACTCATGTCTGTAACTAATGCGATATCAAGCGTAATAATTGTTGGGGCATTAATTGCTGCCGGACCCGGTGATTTGAATTTATCAAAAATTTTTGGCTTTATTGCCATTGTTTTGGCAGCGATAAATATTTTTGGAGGCTTTGTAGTTACACAACGAATGTTAGAAATGTTTAAGAAAAAAAAATAGGTAGGTTTAATTTTGATTGTTAATATATCTGCTGTCGCTTATTTAATATCTGGTGTTTGCTTTATTATGGCATTAAGGGGCCTTTCGTCGCCTATTTCAGCAAGAAGAGGTAATTTATTTGGTATCATAGGAATGCTTATTGCAGTCATAACTACACTCTTTAATCCAGGAATATTAAGTTTTGAACTTATTATAATTGGTCTTTTAATTGGTGCAATAATTGGAACAACTATAGCTCGTAAAATCCAGATGACAGCAATGCCTCAACTTGTTGCTGCATTTCATAGTTTGGTAGGTTTAGCTGCAGTTCTAGTAGCAGCTGCTGCTCTTTACTCTCCTGAGTCTTATGGAATAGGAAATAGTGGAAATATTAAAATTGCCAGTTTAATTGAGATGGCTATTGGAGTAGCAGTTGGAGCAATAACATTTACTGGATCTATTCTAGCTTTTACTAAACTTCAAGGTTTAGTTAGTGGAAACCCTGTTGTATTTTTTGGTCAGCACTGGCTAAACCTAATTCTTGGTGTATTAATTATTTTAATTTCAATCTACTTTGTATCTACCCAAGACTTACTTGCATTTTGGATTTTAGTAGCCTTATCTCTGGCTATTGGTATTTTATTGATCTTGCCAATAGGTGGAGCTGATATGCCAGTAGTAGTATCAATGTTGAATTCCTATTCAGGTTGGGCAGCTGCAGGTATTGGCTTTACACTTGAAAATACAGCCCTAATTATTACTGGAGCACTAGTAGGTTCTTCTGGAGCAATATTGTCCTACATAATGTGTAAAGCAATGAATCGTTCATTCTTTAGTGTAATACTTGGAGGGTTTGGTGGGGAGTCAATTTATAAAGATGAAACAGGTGAAAAGTCAGTAAAGCCTGGTAGCGCAGAAGACGCTGCTTTTATAATGTCAAATGCTGGTTCAGTTATAATTGTTCCTGGATATGGTTTAGCTGTTGCTCAAGCGCAGCATGTAATAAAAGAAATGTCTGATGCATTAAAAGAGGCCGGAGTCAAAGTTAGGTATGCTATTCACCCAGTTGCCGGAAGAATGCCAGGTCATATGAATGTTCTTCTTGCTGAATCAAGTGTAGACTATGATGATGTTTTTGAGTTAGACGAGATAAATTCTGATTTTTCAAACTCAGATGTTGCTTTTGTAATAGGCGCAAATGATGTTACCAATCCCGCTGCTAAAAATGATCCTCAAAGTCCGATATATGGAATGCCAATTTTGGATGTTGAAAAATCTCAAACTGTTCTTTTTGTTAAAAGATCGTTATCACCCGGATACGCAGGAATTGATAACTCAGTATTTTATAGAGACAATACTATGATGCTTTTCGGAGATGCTAAAGAAATGGTTGAAAAAATAGTTAAATCAATTTAAAAAAACTAAGAATCCCGCTGTGCTTTTTTTCTTGCTAGTTTTCTAACTCTTCTTATAGCTTCTGCTTTTTCTCTAGCTTTTTTTTCTGAGGGCTTTTCGTAAAAATTGCGAAGTTTCATTTCCCTAAAAATACCTTCACGTTGCATTTTCTTCTTTAATGCTCTTAATGCTTGATCAACATTGTTATCTCTAACTGAAACTTGCAAAAAAAACTCCTAAATGGTTTAAAATAAATTATACTTATATTAAATTATAAGATGCGGTCAATAGCACAGAGTTAATAGAATGTGAAGTCATATAGGATAAAATATCATAATATTTGTTAAAATTATCTAAAATTAATGAAAATTTATAGGATTATGGATGTCTATACTAAAAATTGCTAAAATGGGTCACCCAATTTTACGAAAAAAATCTGCAGAAATATTAGATCCAAGGTCGGATTCAGTTAAATATCTAGTTGAGGATATGATTGAAACTTTGGAGGATATTCAGGGGCTAGGTTTGGCTGCACCACAAGTTCATGTTTCTAAAAGATTAGTAATTTTTTATTCACCAAATGAAAACCCTAATCATAATAATGCGCCATTAAATATATTAATAAATCCAAAAATTGAGCCTCTAGGAACTGAGATGGATTATGATTGGGAGGGATGTCTTTCGGTCCCTGGCTTAAGAGGACTGGTCCCAAGGTATAAAAAGATCAGATATTCAGCTTTTAATGAGGAAGGTATTTTTTTTGATAGAATAGTAGACGGTTTACACTCAAGAGTAGTTCAGCATGAGTGTGATCATTTAGATGGAATACTATATGTACAGAGGATGGATAAATTAGAAAATTTAATATTTGAAACTGAGATGAAGTTTTATAATAATCTCTAAAATAATTAAAAAGGTCAGAAATTGGAACGAAAAGAAGAAGAATATTTAAAATATTTTGATAAAATTGAGATTGATGTTTTGTATAAGTTGATTGGTCACACTCCATTTACTGGTTGGTCTGCTAATTCGTTGAATCTATGCTTAGAAGAAAATGGAAATCTAGACTCAATCGAAGAGCTTTTTCCAAATGGAATTGATGATCTAACTGATCTCTATATTAAAGTAGCTGATAAAAAACTTGAATATGACTTGCGGGCAGTAGATTTGAACAGTAAATCAATCAGAGAACGTATCAAGATATTATTAAATCTTAGATTAGATTTTTTTGCCAAAGAAAAACAGGTAATTACACAAATTATTGGAAAAGATTTATTATTGGGCCCTCGGTCAAGTTTAGTAAATAGAATAGGAAGTTCAGTTGATTTAATGTGGAGGCTGGCTGGAGATAGATCTCTAGATTATAATTTTTATACAAAGCGAATTTTATTAAGTGGGGTATATATATCAACTATATTATTTTGGTTAGAAGTCGATAATAGGGATGATGTTTCAAATTTCATTGATAGAAGAATTTCTAATGTGATGCAGATAGAGAAAATTAAAAAGAGCTTGAATTCAATTTTTGTTAAAAAAAAATTTAATTTCCCTTTAAAATCATTTTTTTAAAATAAAATTTAGATGGCCCATTTTTCTATTTTTTCTTATTTCTTTTTTACCATATAAATGTACTTTTACTGCTGGGTCTGAAAAAAATTTTTCGACTGATTTAATCTCATCCCCTAAAACATTTTTCATTATTATATTTGAATGTCTGTATGTATCACCAAGCGGTAAGTTGCAAATTGACCTTATATGTTGTTCAAATTGATCAGTTACTGATCCATCGAGTGTCCAATGACCTGAATTATGCACCCTAGGTGCTATCTCATTTACTAATAGTTTATCTTCTTTTGTCAAAAACATTTCTATACAAATTACACCGATATGTTCCATATTGTTTGCAATTTTTACTCCAATTTCTTGAGCTTTTAATTTTATATCTCCATTAATTATTGAAGAAACTTTACTAGTTCTGAGAATTCCATCCTCATGGAAATTATCTACTGGTTCATATATTTCTATGTTGTCATTATTTTTTCTTGCAAGAATAACTGAGATTTCTTTTTTAAAATCAATTTTCTTTTCAAGAATACAATCTTGATTACTTAGTTTATCCCATGCTTTAATAAGTTCTTTAAGATTCTTAATTAAAAATTGACCTTTACCATCATAGCCTAGTCTATTTGTCTTAATTATTGATGGAAACCCAACTAATTCTGATGCTAATTTAAGATCTGCTAAATTTGAAATCTCGTGAAATTTAGTAGTGTTAATTTTCTGAGAATTTAAGAATCTTTTTTCTTTTATTCTATCCTGAGTTATTTCTAACGATTTTAGTTGTGGAGCTATATCCGAAAATCTAGTAACCGTTAATACTGTATTTATAGGTATATTTTCAGTTTCAAAGGTAATAATAGAACAATCTTTGGCGAATGATTTAATTTTATCTAATTCATCAAAATTACCAATAGTATGATAGTCTGAAATGTTTACAGCAGGGTTATCTTTATTATCAGAAAAAATATGAACTTTATAGCCAAGTCTCTGTGCAGCAATACACAACATTTTACCAAGTTGGCCTCCACCTAATATCCCTATAGTTGAACCTAAAATAATTTTTTTATTCATTTAAAGCATTTAGTTAGAAATTGTGGGGTCGGGTATATTTGCAATATCTTTTTTTAAATTATTTTTATATTCAACAAGTGAATGATTCAAATTTTTATCCTCAATACCAAGAATAGATATAGCTAAAAGTGCTGCATTGGTGGCGCCTGAATCTCCAATTGCTAAGGTTCCAACAGGCACTCCTTTCGGCATTTGAACAATAGACAAAAGACTATCAACACCATTTAGGGTGCTAGATTTAATAGGGACACCTAAAACTGGAATTGTGGTTAACGAAGCAACCATTCCAGGTAAATGAGCCGCTCCTCCGGCCCCAGCTATAACAACTTTCAATCCTCTTTTTTGCAAATTTTTTGCATATTCATACATAATATCCGGCGTTCTGTGAGCAGAAATAATTTTGGTTTCAAAAGGAATATTAAACTTTTTAAGAATTTCAGCAGCTAATTTCATAGTTGGCCAATCAGATTGGCTCCCCATAATTATACCAACTTTAGCTTCCAAACTATTCATTAAAACCTCCCAAAAAATTACAAAATAGAAAAATATCTATTAAAAATATAATCAATATAGGACTGGGACATTAAATTATATTTGCCAACTTCAAAATAATACATTATTCATTTTATTTTTACTAATATATAATAGTTATATTTCTACTATGTGTGTTACAATATATTAAATTATTGAAAATACTTTATGATTATATATGAAAATTAATCCTATAGGTCCAGTTGGAACTTCCAAAGTAACTAGAGTTCGAAGAACTTCAAATAGCTCTTCGAGCAAGGTAGCTGATGCTTATTCAACATCCAAAAAAGATCCTGTTGATGACCAAGTTTCAATTATGGGTATTCCTGAAGCTGAATTAACGCCTAAAGTTAGGGAAGCAATAATGTCTCTAATGGCTGAGGTGGCGGCCATGAGGAAAGAGATTGATGCAACTAAAAATGAGCTGGCCAATCTTGCCAAGTTAGCTGATAGAGACTCCTTGTTACCAGTTCAAAATAGAAGAGCTTTTGTAAGAGAATTAACAAGATCTATGGCAAGAGTAGAACGTTATGGTAAGCCCAGTAGTATTGTGTATATAGATGTAAATGATTTGAAAAAAATTAATGATAATTTTGGTCATGTCGCTGGTGATGAGGCACTAAAACATGTTGCTAAAGTGTTGGTTGATAATGTTAGAGAAATTGATCAAATAGGACGTTTGGGAGGAGATGAGTTTTGTGTAATCCTTGACGAGGCAGATACAAACTCTGCAAAAGAAAAAGCTGATGAATTAGCTAGGGCTATTACAGATAGTCCTTTTATATTTGATAATCAAAATTTGATAGTTAACGTCGCAGTAGGTGTGTATACAATTACTGGAAGTGAAGATGTAAGTCAGGCGTTAGCCGAGGCTGATAAAGATATGTATGAAAATAAAAGACAAATTAAAAAAAATGATCAATCATAAAAAAAATAATTAGGACTCTAACTATTATTAAAAAATCTTTTTCAAAATTTTCTATAGAACTATATTCCAATAAAAAAATTGAAAAATATTGTTTAAGTATTCAGGAAGAATTTAATATTGATGTAAATTTACTTTTATTCTGTATATGGATGGCTTTAGAAAAAAAAATAATTTTACAAAAAAGAGATTTTGAAGTTCTTACTTCATTAACTATTAAATGGCGTATTAGTATTGTGGAAAAGTTAAGATCTGCAAGATTAATGTTAAAGAAATTAAAAAAGGATGAATTTACTGATATTTATGAGTCATTAAAGAGATTAGAAATATCTAGTGAATTTATAGAACATAATATAATTATAAAATTTTTTTTAGAAAAAAATAGATTTGATGTAAGCTATTTACCTGCTGAAGAAATATGTGATTTTAACTTAAGAAATTATTTTGAATCATTAAATATAGATAACATTAACTATAAACGTTTTATTAATTTACTTTTTTAGACAAAGTGTAAGGAGTATTTTTTGTAAATTAATTTATTTGATCACGTAATTTAAATTTTTGTATTTTTCCAGTAGATGTTTTTGGGAGATCAGAAAAAATTATTTTTTTTGGCACTTTAAATCTAGCCATATTTTCATAGCAAAATTTGATAATGTCATCTTCGGTAATTTTCATATTATCTTTAAGCTTTATAAATGCACAAGGAACCTCACCCCATTTCTCGTCATTCTTGCCAACAACCGCTACTTCTAGCACAGATTCATTTTGAGAAATAATTTCCTCAAGCTCTATAGATGAGATATTTTCTCCTCCAGATATGATAACATCTTTAGATCTGTCTTTTAGTTCTATGTACCCATCAGGGTGTGTTACACCTAGATCACCTGAATGAAACCAGCCGCCAGAAAAAGCCTCATTTGTAGCTTTTGAATTTTTTAAATAACCTTTCATTACAACATTTCCTTTAAACATTACTTCTCCTATAGTTTTTCCATCAAATGGAATAGGTTTAAGTGTATTAGGATCATTGACTGAAAGGTTCTCTAATGTTTGATATTTTACTCCTTGTCTCGCTTTTATTTTTGACCTTTCACTTGGATTCATATTATTCCATTTAGGATCCCATTCATTCACAACAGATGGGCCATAAGTTTCTGTTAAACCATATAAATGTGTTACTTCAAAACCTAAGTCTTCAATTTTTTTTATTACTGTAGATGGGGGTGGTGCAGCTGCAGTTGCAATATGTATTTTATTTTTGAATTTAACGGGTTTTATATTTTGTAAATTTGAGATCATGTTCAAAACTATTGGGGCACCACATAAATGAGATATGTTATGTTTTATAATTAAACTAAATATTTTATTTATATCCAGCTTTCTTATACAAACATGTGTGCCCATAGCTATGCTTATAGTCCAGGGAAAACACCAACCGTTGCAATGAAACATAGGTAGTGTCCATAAATAAACAGGGTGATTTTGCATATTCCAAGCGAGATGATTTCCTATAGCTTGTAAATATGCGCCTCTGTGATGATAAATAACCCCTTTAGGATTTCCAGTCGTGCCAGATGTATAATTTAAAGTAATAGCATCCCATTCATCATCAGGAAGTTTATAATTAAAATTTTCTTCGCCACTATTTAAAAAATTTTCATAATCGATAGTATTTTCTAGCTTCAAATTATTACTAAATATATCTTCAATGCATATTAATATTAATGGATTTTTTGAAAACCCAACTATATCCATTACAATTTTTTCAAATTCTGTATCATATATGAGTATTTTTGTTTCGCTATGATCAATAATAAATGATAGAGTCTTAGCATCTAACCGAATATTCAAACAATTTAATACACCTTTAGTCATTGGAATAGCATAGTGTGCTTCAAGCATTGGTGGGGTATTAGGACAAAGTATTGATACAGTTGTGCCTTTTTTGACCCCGATATTTACTAATGCAGATGCAAGTTTTTTGCATCTCTTAAAAAAACTATCATATGTATAAGTTGTATTTTCATATATAATAGCTTTTTTGTTGGGGAATGTATCAGCTGTTCTTTTAAGAAAAGTAATAGGCGATAATGGTTGATAATTAGCTTCACACTTGCTTAGATAATCTTCAAATATATTTTTTTCTTTATTATTCATAATTAAAAATGAGATTTATAAAAAAAAATAAGTTCAAAAAAACATTATCAATGTAAATTTAATAGAAAATTAAATTTTTTCAGGGTCATTATTTAATACATTCTGAGAGGTTTCTTTTGCTAATTTAGCTGCTTTTTCATCTCTGATTTGTTTATTTTTAAGTTTTTTTACTGCTTTTTTTATTTCAGTATCAAGGTTAGTTTGAGAACACATACCAAGAGTGACTGGGTCCATTAATTTTAAATTTGCCATATTCCAATGAGTTCTATCCCTAACAGATGAAACAGTTGGTTTTGTAGTGCCAACTAGTCTACAGACCTGAGCATCAGATAATTCTGGATGGTATTTTATTAGCCAGGCTATTGCATCGGGTCTATTTTGCCTTTTTGATAAGGGAGTATATCTTTGTTCGTTATCCTTTCTACCTAAGAAAATATCAGTTTTATTAATACCAAGTTTTTGTTCTTTATCATTTTCACATCTGTTTATTTCTTCTTGGGTAAGTTCACCTTGAGCAATTGGGTCTCTTCCAACTATTCCCAAAGCAACTTCGCCGTCAGCTATCCCTTGAATTTCAAGAGTGTGAAGGCCACAAAATGTTCCAATCTGGTCAAATGTTAAAGATGTATTGTCTATCAACCAAACTGCAGTGGCTTTTGGCATTAGGGGTTGTGTCATTTTTACCTCATAAAATATTATTTATATTCTATACATTGTTAAATTTTTTTCAAATACTTTAAGGTTCCCCTTGGAGGATAATCTTTATCTATAGCAAACTTAATGCCCGTTAACAATTGACTTACTGGTGGTCTTGTGAACGGCATTGATTGAATATTTGAAAAGTAAAGTTTCAAGTCATAGTCTACGAGAAACAAGGCTGGTTCAACAAAGATTTTGGGCTCAGCAATTTTTAATGAAGAGTTTGGGATTCCTCTAGATAGAAATAAGCCCCATTCAAGGGCTTTTTCTGGGCTAAGATTGTAACCTATATTTATACTCTCTAGACCCCATTCATTAAAAGATTGCAAAGCACGTTTATAGTCATCTGTGCTAATTGCAATTAAATTTGTCCCAAGCTCATTAAATTTATCAATTTTTTCATCAAATTCCTTTAGGTAATCCCTACAGATAGGACAGTGTAAACCCCTATATATTATAATCAACGTAAAGTTATCTGGTCTAGAAGTGCTTAAAGACCAATTTTCAATTTTTAATGAATTTAATTGTAGGTCTGGTGTTTTAGATCCTGGAAAAATTAGTTGTTTTTTTGTCATTATTGCGCCCAGATTTATTTAAGATTAAAAAAATCTATTTTATATAGTATAAAGAAAACATTGCATTTTAGAGCAGGTTTACAGATGGACGATGATGATATTGAAAATAAAAAAAAGCAAGAATATTTTTGTGTAAATTTAACTAATTTCTCCAAGGATGAATTAAATGAGTATATTATATTTTTGGAGCAGGAAATTAAAAGAACCAATAAGGAAATATCAAATAAAAGTTTTGCACTAGGAGAGGCTAATTTATTATTTAAAAAGAAGAGTTAAACCTTTAGTTTATTTCTAGGGAGTTTTATTTTAATGATTAAATCACATAAAAAAGAAGATTATAAATACTTTTTAGAAATTCCTACTAGATGGATGGATAATGATGTTTATGGTCACATTAATAATGTAATATATTATTCATTTTTTGATACGGCAGTTAATCGTGCCTTGATTGAGCTCGACCTTCTTGATTATAACAAAAGTGAAATAATTGGTTTGGTAGTTGAAACTTCGTGCACATATCATAAACCTATAAATTTTCCCGATATAATTGAGGCAGCTTTCATAATTGATAAATTGGGTAATTCAAGTATTAAGTATAATATAGGTTTATTCAAAAAGGGGGAAAGTGAGCCGTGTGCGACAGGCTATTTTGTGCATGTATATGTTGATAGGAAAACCAGAAAATCAGTGCGATTACCGGATTCATTCAGAGAAAAAATAAGAAATCTGACATAAATACAAATTGATTATTTAATTTTTAAGCCTTCAAAGCGTTTATTAAATTTAGCGACTTGTCCTCCGGTATCAACCAGTCTTTGTTGTCCACCTGTCCATGCGGGATGAGACTTTGCATCAATATCAAGCGTGAGAGTGTCACCTTCCTTACCCCATGTTGATTTAGTCTTAAATTCTGATCCATCAGTCATAACTACGTTAATTTCATGGTACTCAGGGTGAATGTCTTTTTTCATAATCAGCTCCTACAATATAGTCCTTATAGCAGTAAGTTGGCAGTTAATTCAAGAAAATGTTAATCAAGATATTTGAAAAAAATGAAAATTAATAATATCCTCTCTTTTTTATGGGAGAAATAAGTTGGCACGTAAATCATCCACCTATGGGGGATCACTCGATGTTTCCAGTGAAAGAGCAAAAAGCAAAGAATTAAAACATTTAAAGTTGTTGTTTAATTTTGCAAGGCCTTATTGGAAAACTATGATCTTAGCAATTATAGCACTAATTGGTGCTGCAATTGGAACACTAGGTATAGGTAGAGTAATTCAATTATTAATAGATAGAGGTTTTGAAGAAGGATCTAGGGGCTTAAGTGAAATCATAATTTTAGCATATTTAGTTGTATTAATTATTTCAGTTGCAACCTTTATGAGGTACTATCTGGTTATGTGGTTAGGAGAGAGGGTAGTCTCTGACCTACGTGCTTCAATCTATAAAAAAGTAATTGCACTTAGTCCAAGTTATTTTGAAATAAATAAAACTACCGAAGTTTTATCAAGAATATCTATTGATACTACTTTAATACAATCAATTGTTGGAGCAGGTGCTTCAATTGCTCTTAGAAATTTAATGTTATTAATAGGAGGGTTGATAATGTTAAATATAACTAGTTTCAAATTATCTCTATTAATAATGATTTCAGTTCCCTTAATTATTTTACCTCTTATCATATTTGGAAAAAGAGTAAGAAGTTTATCTCGTGAAACTCAAGCAGCAATAGCAAATGTCAATTCTGTTGCTGATGAGACCTTAAAAGAAATTAGAACTGTTCAGTCTTACGTAAGAGAAGATATAGAGTTTTCTAGATTTGTAGGTAGAGTGAACTCTAGTTTTAGTAAGGCAAAAAAACAGATTATGGCTAGAGGTCTTTTAACCTTCGCAGTTATTGCAGTTGCATTTGGATCAGTTGTTTCAGTTTTATGGATAGGGGCATCAGACGTAATGGTTGGAGATATGACGGCAGGAGATTTAGGTGCTTTTGTTGTATATGCAATAATGACTGCTGCTTCGGCTGCTGCTTTATCAGAGGTATATGGTGACTTGCAAAAAGCAGCAGGAGCATCAGAAAGAATTTCAGAATTACTTTCTGCCAAATCAAATATTAAGGTTCCCAATAATCCTCTTAAAATTAATACTAATCCTCATGGCAATTTAGAATTCAAAAATGTTACATTTGCATATCCATCAAGACCAGAAATCAATGTTTTAAACAATTTTTCTCTTGAGATAAAAAGTGGCGAAACAGTTGCGCTTGTTGGACCTTCTGGTTCTGGTAAAAGTACTATTTTTCAATTAATATTAAGATTCTACGACCCTAAGAGCGGTTATATTAGTTTCGATAATTTAAATATTATAAGAGTTGATCCTCGCGAATTAAGATCAAATATAGGAGTCGTCCCCCAAGAGCCGGTAATTTTTGATACCGATGTCTGGAAAAATATATCGTATAGCAAGCCAAATGCCTCTGAGGCAGAAATCATTTCAGCTGCACAGGTTGCAGCAGCAACTGAATTTATAGACAGATTGCCAGATGGATATAATACAAACCTTGGAGAAAGAGGAGTAAAATTATCAGGTGGGCAAAAACAAAGAATTGCGATTGCTAGATCAGTTTTACATAACCCTTCCTTATTATTACTTGATGAAGCAACAAGTTCCCTCGACACAGAGAATGAGTCTATTATCCAGGCTTCTCTGGAAAAAGTTTTAAAAAATAGAACTACAATAATCATAGCTCATAGACTAAGTACAATTCAGAAAGCTGATAGAATTATAGTTCTTGATAAAGGTTTAATTATTTCTCAAGGCACTCATGAAGAGCTTATGAAAGAGGGTGGTCTATATGCAAAGTTGTCAAAGATGCAATTTAAAAATATAAATTTAAGAGAGGTCAATTAGGGCAAATATTAAATATTAAATCAAAGATTTATTTTTCAGTAAATTTAAATTCTATTCTTCTATTCCTCCTAAATGATATCTCATCATTGCCTGAGTCTAATGGTTGGAAGCTTGCGAAGCCGGTTGCGGCTAAGTTTTTGGGCGGTATGCCTGCTTTGATTAAAAATTTTACTACATTTGATGATCTAGCACTGGATAATTCCCAATTCGATGCAAAATTATTGTTATTTATCGGTCTCGAGTCAGTATGCCCATCCACTCTAAGTATCCAATTAATTTCAGAAGGAATAGAAGGTATAATTTCTAGAAGTGTTTTTGCTATATCAATTAGTTTAACTTTTCCTTCATCCTCTAGTTGTGCTGAGCCAGAACTGAAAAGTACTTCTGATTGTAGTACAAACCTATCTCCTACAATTAAAATATCCTTTCTATCACCTAAAACTTCTCTAAGCTTACCAAAAAATTCTGAGCGGTATTTTGAAAGTTCCTGCACTTTTTGAGCTAAAGCCTTATTTAGTTTATTACCCAAATCTGAAATAATTACTTTTTGTTTTTTATCCTGTTCTTCAGCTTTATCTAGAACATTTTGAAGCGCTTCAAGCTGAGCTCTCAAAGCAGCTATTTGTGCATTTAAATTATTTATTATTTTGGTGTTCTTATTTGATTCATTTTTTGCGACTTCAAGTTTATTCTTATTTTCAATAGCTCTACTATTCTCTAAAATTAATTTACTTTCTAATTCTTTTTCTCGCCCTTTTAGTCTAGTCAAGATGACTTTTGTTTCTTCAAGAGCTTGACTTATCTCATTTGTGCTAGTGTTTAACTCAAAAATCTTTTTCTTTGATTTCTCTAAATCGAAGGATAGTTTATAATTCTTTTCTTCTAAATTTTTAAATTTAATAAGATTTTCTTTTATAGTATCATCTTGATTCTTAATTTCCTTTTTAAATTCTTCAATATAATTTTCTTTCGTTGAAATTATTATTTCCTTCTTTGAAAGATCATCTAAGATGTTTTTTTTCTCCATAATTGTTTTATCTAAGCTCTCTTCTAGATTGATTACCTTTAATCTAATTTCTTCATTATTTTTTTTCTCTAAAGAGAGTGAGTCTGTTAAATTAATAATTTCAGAGTTTAGTTCTTCAAGAGCTTTGTCCCTACCAGATAGTGCTTCAGTAAGAAAAATCTGCGCAAGCACAAAAACTACTAATAAAAATACAATAACTAGTAATAATGCAGCTAATGCATCAACAAAACCTGGCCAGTAATTTTGAGAAATAGTGCCTTTACCTCTTCTTGACAATATATCCCTCAGTCTTTCTTTCTAATATTTGTCATAGAAGCTGCTAAGGTCTTAGCAAGTAATTTGAATTCACTTCTTAGTTCATAAAGCATTTGCTCTTGCCCCTTTGTGGTGCTTTGGACTAACTGGCTACTATAATTCTCTATATTTTTTAAATGTAATTGAAGATTTTTAAGTGAAATTGAATTCTCAGTTTCAGAAATTCTCTCTAAAATTGGCTTCATATCTATTTGGCTCTCTACAAGCTTAACCATTAAATCTTGTTCTGTTTTTGTTTGTTCTGTAAGTGTTGCTAAGCCCTCTTGTAGTGATAAAATTACCTTATCTGTGTTTTTTCTGCTTGTTTCAGCTGAAGCAACAGTTCTTCTAAGGTTATCTAAATTTTCAACTGTTTGCTCAAGCAAAGCTTGAACATAAACTGGAACAGACTGTTCTCCATCAATTATTGTATTTGAGGATGTAAGCTGTGTTTTCTTTGAAAGCCATTCTTCAAGTTCATTATAAAATCTATTTTGAGCTTGTCCCGCTTGAAGGTCCAGGAAACCTAATATTAATGAACCTGTTAATCCAAAAAGAGAGGATGAGAAAGCTGTTCCCATCCCTTTTAGAGGAGCTTCTAGGCCTGACTTAAGCATGTTAAATTGACTAGTAAAATCATCGCCGTCTATTTTTAGAGTTGAAATCGCGCTAGTAACAGATGTTATGGTTTCCAGTAGGCCCCAAAATGTTCCCAACAATCCTAAAAAAATGAGTAAACCGGTTACATACCTTGATATTTCTCTTGATTCATCAAGTCTAGAAGAAATTCCATCAAGAAGTGTCCGCATAGATAATGTAGATAGGTTTTTTTTAAGTTTACTATCTCCTAACATAGTAGCCATTGGGGCAAGCATTCTAGGAGGTTTTTGTTCAAAAATTAAAGATGAGTTTTTCTTATAACTAGTTATCCATTTTATCTCTGGACTTAATAAAAATACTTGTCTGAAGACATAAATTATCCCAACTAATAATACTCCAATGATTAATCCATTAATGGCAGGATTAGCAAGAAAAGCTTGTTTAAGAGGATCATTCAAAAATACTGCAATAGCAATAACAATGATTACAAACCCTGACATACGTATAATTATGTTGTGCGTTTTTGACATTATTTTAATATTTCAAAATTTTAAGCTATTATATTATTGTGGCATTATTGAGACATCAACTCTGTCAGTTTGATTTCCATCATTTACTTCACCTAATGCTCTAACATCTATATTGGTTGAGTTAACTCCGAATTGTATAAGCTCAGTTCTAATAGCTAAAGCTCTAGATAGTGAGACTCTCCGAGCGTATGTAGGTCTATTTCCTGAAGTACTCGCGTATGCTTTAATTTGTATCCGTGAATTTTGTCTAATTGACATTGATGCAATTTTTGATAATTCCGATAGGTATTTTTTGTCCAGATTAGTTTGGGTAGGCTTAAAAATTATTCTCTGAAAATTGTTTGACTCTGATAATTTTGATTTATTATCCAGTCTACTAATTTTATCACTTTGACTATTGAAAGTTTTAGCTTCCTTAATTTTATTAGGTAATTTTAGTTCTGTCCTTTTGGGATTAATTATTTTTTCAGAAGTCAATGGTTCTTTTTGAATGATTTTAATTTTTCTTTTGCTTCTGTTATCTCTAATAACTGTTGATCTCTCTAGTTTTTTTAAATTCTTTGAATATAATTTTTCTCTAGAGACTTTTTCGATTGGCGCATTTTGCATTACTTCTTTAGACATTATTTTTTTATTTGGAGTATTTGAGATTTCTTTTATATTCTTGGGCCAAACTAGCGTTATCTTTTTACTAATTTTCTGTCCAGGATATTTAAGTTTTTTAGATGATCTGGTTTTATTATGTATTGAATTAAGATTCACTTCTACTTCTGGCTGGCCTTCTCCACCAATAACAGTTGTATAGGTCTGAGCATATATGCCAGTAGCAAGAAAAAAGAAGGAAGCTAGTATTAAGCTAACTACTATAAATAAATATTTGTTTATTTTGTCCATTTGATTATTTATTAAATTTAACCTAATTTTAATTTAACATTATTTATTTTATACTTTCTATTTCAATATTGATAGAAGTTTTGTATATAATTCAACATTACCGGCTATGATATCTTTTTTAAATGATAGTTGAGTGTCGTTATTCTTTATGTTTACCATGCCCCCTGCTTCAGAAATAATTAGTGATCCAGCAGCAATCTGACAAAAATCTAGACAATTATGCCATAAACCATCTAGTCTTCCTGCGGCAACGTAAGCAAAATCTAAGGCGGAAGAACCTAAAAATCTAATTTCTCCATTATCGTGTTTAATTTTTTTAAAACTTGTGTGTATTTTTTTATCTGGATCATGTCTAGCGTTTGGTGCGTTAGAAGAAAAAATTGCATTCTTTATGTTTTTTCTAGCTGAAACTCTGAGTCTTTTATCATTTACAAATGAACCATTGCCTTTCTCAGATACAAACATTTCATCTCTAAGGGGATCGTATATCACCCCAGCTACAACTTCATTTTCATTCATCGCTGCAATAGATATAGAAAAATAGGGGATTCCATGAGATATATTTTTTACCCCATCTAGAGGTTCAATAACCCAAGTATGTAACTCGTCCTTTCCTTTTCTGAGGTTATTCTCTCTAAATAGTAAAGACCACTCTGGTCTACTTTTTACTAGTTCATCTAATAAAATTTTATTTAACTTCATTTCAGTTTTATTTACAAAGCTTTCTGTTCCTTTTTTTGAAGTATTAAGCTGATCAATCTCACCGTAGTCTCTTAACACTGGTTTGGATGCTTTTCTTACAGCAAGAATCATCACGTTTATAAGTGGTGTTTTAATGCTCACGGGATTTAATCTGCCCTTTTTAAGTATGTCCCATCAGACGTATTAACTACAACTTTATTGCCTTGCTCAACAAAGGGAGGAACCATTACTCTTAAACCATTTTCAAGGACAGCTGGTTTGTTTGATGATGCCGCTGTTTGTCCCTTCACAACTGGTTCCGACTCGATAACTTCAAAAACCATAGTCTCTGGAAGTGAAATACTAATAGGCTCACTCTCAATAGTATTAATCTTAATAGACATACCTTCTTTTAAATAAATAGAATTATTTGATATAAGGGACTTATCTAATTCTATTTGCTCAAAATTTTCAGGATTCATGAATGTATATTTTTCGCCATCATTGAAAAGGTATTGAAACTCTTCTTCACTTGTGTTTAATTTTTCAACGGTAGTTTGAGTTCTAAGTCTAACATTTGTTTTGCTTCCATTTCTTATATCACGCATCTCTAACTGGTTAAATGCCCCACCTTTTCCAGGTTTGACGTGTTGGGTTTTTAAAACCAACCATTGAGTATTGTTATAATCAATAACTATTCCAGGTTTAATTTGGTTAACTTGTATTTTCATATTCTTATATCAAAAATTAAATAAGTATTATTAGTATAGAAGAGTGCCATTTGCAAACTAACATTATGAAAGATTTTAATAAAATTATTCCATGCTTAATTTGGCATCTCTTTGAAATATTCATTTAACGCGAAAGCTGGTCCTCTAGGGTGTTTCCATACTGATGAAATTACAGCTAAATAATCTGCTCCAAAAGTAACTAAGTCCTTAAAATTGTTTGGTGTTATTCCTCCAATAGCAACACTAGGCGTGTTTGAAATTCTTTTCCACCATTCTAAAATTGATAACTCTGCATAAAAATCTATTTTTTTTGATGTTGATTTATTGAAAGCTCCAAAAGCTACGTAATTAGCACCTAAATTTACTGCTTTACAGGCAAGGTCAATAGAATTGTGACATGTCGATCCAATAATTAATTTATTACCAAGAATTTCTCTTGCTTTAGTAATTGTAGAATCATTTTGACCAATATGAACTCCATTAGCACCTGATTTTAGAGCAATATCAGGTCGATCATTTATTATTAAAGGTACATTAAATTTTTTTGTTATTTCTAGTAAGGAGCTTGCAGTTTTTAAGATGGTTTCATCTGAGCAATTCTTTAAGCGAAGTTGTACGTAAGATACGAGATTAGTCTTAATTGCTTTCTCGAAATCTTCTATAAAATATTTTAAATCTATTTTCTCAGGAGTAATAAGGTATATTCCAAATTTTTTTCCCATAATCTAATATTTTAAGTTTCAAGATCGGATATATATTTACCTTCGTGAGCTAAGCTATTCATTTTTGCTCTATGAATAAATGCTTTTTGGCTATTAAATATATTACTATCCTTTCCTCCCCATTTATTTAAGGCCGTTTGTTGAAGTGCTCGACCGTAGCTAAAAGTAACTTCCCATGGTAAGTTTGTAGATTGATTCATATAATTTAAATTTTCTGTAGCCTGTATTTCAGTTTGCCCTCCAGATAAAAAAGCTACTCCTGGAACACTTTTAGGTACGCATGCTGATAGAATATATAGGGTTTTATCAGCTACTTCAGAATAATTAATATCTTGATCTGAATCTGAACCTGGAACTATCATATTTGGTTTAAGCACTATAGCATTTAGGTTTACATTAAATTGGTTCAGTTTATCAAATACTATTCTTAGTGTTGTTTCGGTTACTTTTTGGCAAGTATCAATTTCATGATTTCCATCCATAAGCACCTCAGGCTCTACAATGGGCACAAGTCCACTTTCTTGTGCTGTAGATGCATATAGTGCTAATGCTAGAGCATTAGCTTCAATTACTTCATTAGGTGTAAATGAATTGATAATTTTTATAACTGCCCTCCATTTTGTAAATTTTGCACCTAACTCATAGTATTCATCGCATCGCTGCTTAAGAAGGTCTAAACCTTGAGTAATAGGATACTCATTAAAGCCTGGACACGGCCAAGTCCCTTTATCTACTTTAATCCCTGGAATGATATTTTTTTCTTCAAGTATTTTTGTGAATTTTTTACCGCTGCTACTATCTTGTCTTAAAGTTTCGTCAAATAATATAACCGCACTGATGTATTTTTCAATTTCTGGGGCAGTAAAAAGCATTTCCCTGTATGTTCTTCTATTTTTTTCATTAGAATCTACCCCAATACTATCTAATCGTTTTTTTATCGTTCCGGTGCTCTCATCAGCTGCCAGGATACCTTTGCTTGGAGCAACCATTAGTTTTGCAATATTTTCAAGATTAGAATTATTCATCACCCTCACCATTTTTGTAATAATAATTTATTATTTAATATTAAATTTAATTTTTGGATAAGTCTATTACATCTGAAATTGAATCAATCATTTTTACATTTTCTATAACTGCCATTTCGTAGATTTCATTAATTTTAGGGTTGCTAAAAATAATATTCTTACCCCCATGTCGAATAGTATTCATTACTAAGCCTGGGTCTTGCCCACAGTCTATCCACATAGTAATTTTTAACCCTTTATATATATTGTCTAGTTCATTTTTAAGATTAATAAAATAAGACGGGCCAGAGTTTCGAGTTGAATTATGTGAAGAAACAAGGGATACACTTGATCCTAAATTCTGTTGTATAGCTTTTTTAGCTTGGTCAAAAGAGTTGATAATAAAAGGTTTATTTACTAACAATGACTTTGCCATTGCTTTTTATAATTTCCCCATAATTGCAGCTGTATCAAGCATCCTATTTGAAAAACCCCACTCATTATCATACCATGATAAAACCCTGCATAATCTTTTTCCCATAACTTGTGTTTGAGTGAGATCGAAATTAGAGCTAGCAGAGTTATGATTAAAGTCACATGAAACAAGAGGTTTATCACTAACTTGCATAATTCCTTTCAGTGAAGATTTTGAAGCTTTTTTTATTATTTTATGAATTTCATCAATGGAGGTATTTCTTTTTGCGGTGAATTTAAAGTCAATAAGCGATACGTTCGCTGTTGGAACCCTGATAGCGGTTCCGTCTAATTTGCCTTTAAGTTCAGGAAGCACTAAACCAACTGCTTTAGCAGCACCAGTAGATGTTGGTATCATTGATTGGGCCGCTCCTCTGGCTCTTCGCATATCCGAATGAAGTGTGTCTTGAACATTTTGATCCCCTGTATATGCATGAATGGTAGTCATAAAACCATAATTGATTCCAATAGAATTATTTAAAACCTGCGCCACAGGTGCCAGACAGTTAGTCGTGCATGATGCATTAGAAACGATCTGCATATTCTTTTTAATTTTTTTGTGGTTTACACCAAAAACAACAGTCAAATCTTCATCTGATGCGGGAGCTGATATAAGAACTTTTTTCGCTCCAGCTGAAATATGCTTTATTGCATCAGCCCTTTTTGTAAAAATTCCTGTACATTCAAGAAGTATATCAATTTTTAATTTTTTCCAAGGAAGGTTTTTTGGATCTCGTTCTGAGAAAACTTTTATTTGATTTGAGCCTATGATGAATGAGTTACGAGAAACATTAATATTACCATTAAATTTTCCATGGTTACTATCATATTCGAAAAGATGAGCATTAAACTCTGCTGAGCCTAGGTCGTTTATAGCTATAACTTTTAGGTCTTTTCTTTTTGATTCTTCTAAAGCTCTCAGTACTAATCTGCCAATTCTTCCAAAACCATTTATTGCTATTCTAGTTACCATTGACTACTCCCAAAATTTATAAGTTTCATACTAAGTTTTATTCCTAGCGATAGAAAGAATTTTATCTACATTTATTTCAAAATGATCATAAAGATCCTTGTAAGGCGCTGATTCTCCAAAAGTTTCAATGCCTATGAAATGATCATTATTCTGCAAGTATTTATCCCAGCTCATTTTGATTCCAGCCTCAATAGCAATTTTCTTAGTTTCAGGTTGTAATATTTCTTTTTTATATTCATCTGATTGTAGATCAAATAATTCCTGACAAGGGAAAGATACCACTCTGCAATAAACACCCTCTTCTTCGAGAATTTCTTTGGCTTTAATTGCAATAGATACTTCAGAGCCACTTGATAAAATAGATAAATTAGCTTTTTTCTTTGAGGCTGATATTTCGTAAGCGCCAAATCTACATAAATTTAATTCATCGTGGCTTTTCCTTAAAGTATCAAGGTTTTGTCTAGTCAACGCAATTACTGATGGAGAATTCTTTGAATGAATAGCCAGTGCCCAGCATTCAGCAGTTTCAATTACATCTGCAGGTCTAAAAACTAATACATTTGGAATTGCTCTTAAAGAAGCTAAGTGTTCAATAGGTTGATGTGTCGGTCCGTCTTCTCCTAGCCCAATAGAATCATGGGATAAAACATAAATAACTTGTTGTTGCATAAGCGATGAAAGTCTTAAGGATGGCTTTAAATAATCAGAGAATACTAGGAAAGTGCCTCCATAAGGTATAAGGTTTCCATGTAAAGCTATACCATTCATGATGCCTGCCATTGCATGTTCTCTCACACCATAATGAATGTAAGTTCCATTAAAGGATTCTTTTGAAATAATTTCCATTTTGTTTGTTTTAGTATTGTTAGAACCTGTTAGATCGGCAGAGCCACCAATCAAATTTGGTAAGGAATCACAAAAAATTTCCAAAACTTCTTGAGAGGCTTTTCTAGAAGCAATACTTGGCAATTTTTTTGACATGCTTTTTTTATAGGGGGCTATTATTTTATTAATAATATTTAGGTCCAAATTTTCTATTTTATCAAATAATTTCTTTTCTTCTGGTTTTAGAAGCTTAAATTTAGATTCCCAAAGTTCTGAATATTTAGAACCTTTCCCCCCTGCATCTCGCCATGCATTCAAAATAACATCTGGAATATCAAAGGGTTCATTTTTCCAGTTTAATAATTGCCTTGCATTAATTATCTCATCTTTACCTAAAGGTGATCCATGAACACCACTTGAGCCCTGTTTGTTCGGCGCACCATATCCAATTATTGTCTTACATGAAATAAATGATGGTCTTTTATCCAATTTTGCTTTCTTAATTGCTATATCTATTGCTTTAGGATTGTGGCCATCAATTTCTTGAACATGCCAGTTAAGGGATTCATATCTTAGAAGAGTTTTTTCAGAGTTAGTTAGGTCTATAGATCCGTCAATAGAAATACCATTATTATCAAAAAACATTATCAATTTTGATAAACCTAGGTGCCCCGCTAATGAGCTAGCTTCATGACTAATACCTTCCATTAAGCAACCATCTCCTGCAACAACATATGTAAAGTGGTTAACTACTGAGTCATTTAATCTTGAGTTCAAGATTCTCTCGGATATAGCCATTCCAACAGCATTAGCTACTCCTTGGCCCAAAGGGCCAGTTGTCGTCTCAATGCCAGGTGTGATCTGGTATTCAGGGTGTCCAGGTGTTTTACTCCCGAGCATCCGAAATGACTTTAACTCCTCAATAGTCATATCTTCATATCCCAAAAGATATAGAAGCGAGTACAAAAGCATTGATCCATGTCCGGCGGATAATACAAACCTATCTCTATTTGGCCAGCGAGGTTTTTTGGGATCAAATTTCATATGATTTAAGAAAAGTACAGTTGCGACATCCGCGAAACCCATTGGTAAACCAGGATGACCAGATTTTGCCTTTTCTATTGCATCCATTGATAAAAATCTTATTGCATTTGCTAAAACACGTTCTTCAATAGGATGTTCTGACATATTTAAACCTTTTTAATTCATAATTTATCAAAATAGACTTGTTAAAAATGACTTCAGATTTCAATATCGTCAACAAAGAAAACTTGATAAATGACTTTTATTGAATAATATCAGGATTGAGGTAAGATAAAATAAGATTTTTTTTTAAAATAGTTTTTTTATAATTTATTTGGTTATTGTATCTTTTTTGGAGTTGGAATTGTCTGAATTTGAAAAATCTAAAGAAAAGTTTGAGGAGACCTTGTTCAACTTGGAAAAGTTAGTTGACCAAATGGTTGATGAAAGCTCAAAGAATAATCAAATTGAGTCTAATAATAAAATTACAGAAAAAACTGAAGATTTAGCAGTTTTAAAAAAAGAGCGAGATGATTTAAAATCAAAGCTCTTAGAGGCAAATGAAAATTACAATTCTCTTTCTTTGGTTACTACTAAACTTTCTAATAGATTGGACGAAACTATAAAAAAATTAAAATCTGTTTTGGAATAAATTTATGGCAATTGTAGATATAGATATTAACGGTAGAAGTTATCAAATAGCCTGCGACGATGGTCAAGAAGATCATCTAACAGAACTTTCTGTCAAAGTTAATCAAATAGTAAAAAATCTTGTCGCTTCCATGGGTCAGGTAGGTGATGCAAGACTCATATTAATGGCTTCACTACTTTTAGCCGATGAGTTAAATGATATTAAGGAATCAAATTCATCACCAGTGGCCTCTAAATTAAGTTTTGAGGCAACTCAATCTTTAAATATTGCAACTAAGCGAATTTTGGATGTTGCGGCAAAGTTAAATAAATAATACTTTGTGAATAGCGGGCACTGCAAATCAGGAAAAGCAATATATCTCCCGGGCCGTTTCTTCTCACTTGGGAGCTGTCTCTGTTGGGATTGTGGTCTTAATATCGCGGCACCCACCTACTGTTAGTAGGCCAAGGTAGAAATCATGATTTTCGGATTTTGCGGTCCCGTGTAAGAAAAAGTTAAGTGATGTGAAATTGAACAAAAAAGCTCTAAGATTAAAATTATTATCTTTAAAAGAAGCGAATCCACTATTAGCCTGGGAGCCCAAAGCTATATCTGATAATTTATTAAAAAATTATTTTTTTTCTAAAGATAAAGTAATAGCTGGTTATTGGCCTATGAGAAATGAGGCAGATCCTAGATATCTTATTGCAAAACTATTTAAATTTGGTTGTATGATTTGTTTGCCAGAGGTTACTTCCTATAGTAAAATTCTTAATTTTCGAAAGTGGCGTCCTTTCGATCCACTTAGGCCTGGAAAATTTGGCACATCTCAACCATGGGGTGATCAACCCTTATTAGTTCCAGATGTAATACTGACTCCCTTAGTAGGGTTTGATAAAAAAGGAAGTAGATTAGGATATGGTGCTGGTTACTATGATACTACTATAACTAATCTCAAGAAAAATAAGGGTCAAACGATTGTTGTGATTGGTGTTGGAAGAGAGATACAGAGGGTAAATTTTGTTCCTATTTCTGAACATGATGAAAGGCTTGATATAGTTGTAACAGAAGAGAATTTTGAGAGGCTAGATTGAAGTTACTTTTTTTAGGAGACGTTGTTGGAAAAGTTGCAAGGGAGAAAGTAATTAACTCAATACCTATGTTAAGAGATAAACTTTCACTCGATATTGTTATAGTCAATGGGGAGAATGCTGCTGGAGGTTTTGGTATTACTTCCGAAATTTGTAAACAATTTTTTGATTCTGGTATAGATGTAATCACAGGGGGCAACCATTCATGGGATCAATCAGGAATAATAGAGTATATTGAAAAGGAACCAAGGCTTCTAAGACCATTAAATCATGTTAAGGGAACACCCGGTAGAGGTTATTATTTTTATAATACTTTTGATGGTAAGAAAATTTTAATAATAAATCTTATTGGTCAGGTTTTTATGAAACCCATTGAAAATCCATTTTTAAGTGTAGATGATTGTTTAAAATCATCTAATCTAGGCAAAACAGTAGATTTAATTTTTGTTGATTTTCATGCTGAAGCTACTAGTGAGAAAATGGCAATGGCGCAATTTCTTGACGGAAGAGTATCAGCTGTTATAGGTTCTCATCAACAAATACCTACTGCAGATTCGCAAATTTTAGATAAAGGAACTGCTTACCAGACGGATGCTGGTATGTGTGGTGATTATAATTCAGTAATAGGTATGCAAAAGGATGTTCCTATAAATAGGTTTTTAGGAAAAATTTCAAAAGATAGATTTAGGCCTGCTGGTGGGGATGCAACGATATGTGGTGTCGTAATTGAAACAAGTGAAGAGACAGGTTTGGCAAAAAAAATTACACCTTTGAGACTTGGGGGAAGACTAAATGAAGAATGGCCAACTTAGTATGATGTTTTAATTTTATTACTATGTTAAATTATATTTTAAAATTTAATCATATAAAATAAGATAAATATTATGGCTGGTCACTCGCAATTCAAAAATATAATGTACCGCAAAGGTGCTCAAGATGCAAAAAGAGCTAAAGTTTTCACAAAACTAATACGTGAATTAACTGTAGCATCCAAAGAAGGAGGTGCTGATCCAAGTGCTAACCCAAGGCTAAGATCGGCAATTTCTGCTGCTAAATCAGGTAATTTGCCTAAAGATACAATGGAAAAAGCAATAAATCGTGGCACTAATTCAGGTGTTGGCTCAAATTTTGAGTCAGTAAGGTACGAAGGTTATGCTCCTGGAGGGGTTGCCTTCATCGTTGATGCGCTTACTGATAATAGAAATCGAACAGCAGGTGAGGTAAGAGCGGCTTTTGTAAAATATGGGGGTACTTTGGGTGAGACCAACTCAGTTGCTTTTCAATTTGATAGAGTAGGATCGATAAGGGTAAAAACATCTGAAAAAGATTCTGATAAAATGTTCGAACTAGCTATTGAATTAGGTGCAGAAGAAGTTATTGATACAGAAGAATACTATGAATTTATCACAACACAGGAAAATTTTTATAATCTTCGTAACTCTCTGGAAACAAAAATATCAGATGATATTTCTGCTGAATTAATATGGAAACCAAAAAATCTCATTAAAGTTGATAATGAAACCGCTGAAAAAGTTCTTAAAATTTTTGAGACTTTGGAAGAGAGTGATGATGTTCAAACAGTAAGTAGTAATTTTGATATTTCTGATGAGACTTTAAATAAATTGAGAGGGTAAATGATACTTTTGAGATTCAAATGTTGATTTTAGGCTTAGACCCAGGACTTAATAATACAGGTTGGGGTTTAATCAGAATTTCTGGTTCAGCTCTTAGTCATGTGGGTAATGGAGTTATAAAAATATCCAGAGAAAAAGAATTACCAGAAAAATTATCTTTAATTTATCAGTCTCTTCTTGCGATAGTAGAATCATACTCACCTAATTCAGCTGCTGTGGAGGAGGTGTTTCTTAATAAAAACCCTAATTCAACTCTTAAGCTTGGACAAGCACGTGGTATCTCATTATTAGTACCGGCAAATTATGGAATACCTGTCAGTGAATACTCAACAACCAAAATAAAAAAATCTTTAGTTGGTAAAGGGCATGCTCACAAAGAACAAGTTAGGGTTATGGTAGAACATTTGCTTCCTGGTTGTATAATCAATGGCTACGATGCTGCAGATGCACTGGCTGTAGCTATCTGTCATAGTCACTACAGCTCAAGTAAATCTATATTAGCTGCTAATTTGAAAGTTAATAAATGATTGCAAAATTAACAGGTTTAGTTGAAGAAGTAGGTGAGGGTTGGTTAATTCTTGATGTTAAAGGGGTTGGTTATTTAATTTTTTGTAGTCAAAAAACTATTGATAAAGCACCAAAAAAATTTTCGGAGTTAAGTCTTTTTATAGAAACTCACATTAGGGAAGATCATTTTCATCTTTACGGTTTTAATAGTTTAAAAGAGCAACAGTGGTTTAAAATTCTAATTTCCGTTCAAGGTGTAGGTGCAAAGGTTGCTCTGGCTATTCAGTCTTTATATGAAACAAGTATATTATCTAGGTTAATTTCGGAACAGGATAAAAGTGCTTTTGCAAAAGTTTCCGGAATAGGGCCCAAATTAGCTCAGAGAATTGTGAATGAGCTAAAAGACAAAGTTCCTAGTAGTTTAATTATTGAGCAAAAATTAAATGAATACACTCTGCCAAATGATAAAGAAGACATTATTAATGCTGAGTCTGCTCTTATAAATTTAGGTTTTAGAAAAACTGATATTGATCGGGTTTTAGCTTTGCTAATTTCTGAAAAGAATGATATCGGCTTAGAGGGTTTAATAAGGGAATCTTTGAAACGTCTCAATAAAAGAAGTGATTTGAATTGATGGAAGAAAACAATGAAAAGAGGCTAGTTGACTCAAAAGCTCAAAGCTCTAAAGAAGAAGAGTTTGGGATTAGACCAACACAACTGAAAGATTTTATAGGCCAGTCTAAATTATGCGATAACCTCAGTATCTTTGTTGAAGCTGCCAAATCAAGATCAGAAGCTCTTGACCACGTTTTATTTGTTGGTCCCCCAGGCTTAGGCAAGACAACTTTAGCTCAAATTGTTGCTAAGGAATTGGGTGTTAACTTTAGAGCAACAGCAGGCCCAATAATTTCTAAATCTGGTGACCTTGCTGCTATTTTAACTAATCTTAATGAGAGAGATGTTTTGTTTATTGATGAAATTCATAGATTATCTCCCTCAGTTGAGGAGATATTGTATCCAGCTATGGAAGACTTTAACTTAGATCTAATTATTGGCGAAGGGCCGGCAGCTAGATCAGTCAGAATTGATTTACCAAAATTTACTCTAGTAGGCGCAACCACTAGGTCTGGATTATTAACTACACCCTTAAGAGAAAGGTTTGGAATTCCCCTTAGACTAAACTTTTATGATGTTAATGATTTAGTAAATATAGTTAAGAGAGGTTCTAAGTTACTTGATATTAAATTAGAAAATGAGGGAGCGAAAGAGATTGCCTGTCGTTCCAGGGGCACTCCAAGAATTGCTCATAGGTTGTTAAAAAGGGTTAGAGATGTAGCAGTGGTAACTAAGGCAAAGGTCATAAATAAAAATGTAGCTAGTGATGCTCTAGGTCGTCTGGATGTTGATTTTATTGGATTAGACGCTATGGATAAAAAATATTTATTGTGTATAGCTAAGAATTATTCCGGTGGTCCGGTTGGTATTGAGACTATTGCAGCAGCTTTGTCTGAGCCTCGTGATGCTATTGAAGAAATTATCGAGCCTTATCTTATTCAAATAGGTTTGATTCAAAGGACTCCTAGGGGGCGAGTTTTAACTATTAATGCATTTAAACATTTAAAAATTAAGATGCCTAAGTCTTTTCAGTCAGAGTTTGAACTGGATTAATTTATTGAATCAAAATAAACAAAAATTTTTAATTAGAATTTATTATGAAGATACAGACTCCTTGGGTTTGGTATACTATGCTAATTATTTGAAATATTTTGAGAGGGCAAGAACAGAGTTTTTTAGGGTTATGGGATATGAACTTAATCATATTTCTGACATTTTAAAGATTTATTTTGTAGTAAGAAGTTGTGATTTAAAATTTATATCACCAGCTAAATTTAATGATGAGATAGAGGTAATTTCATATATAAAGCGTTTAAAAAAAGAAATAATTCAATTTGACCAAAAGATAGAGATAGGTGGGAAGGTCTTGGTTAAAAGTATAATTAATTTAGCATGTATATCTCAGACTGGTCATGCTATTGTTTTACCAGATAAAATATATAATATTTTAAAAGATAAATAATTAGTTTACTTAGAAAGAGTATTAATATGGAGCAACAAGCAGTAGAAGCCGTATCGATCGCTGGTTCCGTTTCAGCTGATTTATCAATTTGGTCATTAATATATAAAGCTGACTTTATTGTAAAATTAGTCCTCTTAATTTTGGTTTCTGCCTCAATTTGGTCCTGGGCAATAATTTTTGATAAGGTTAAAAAATTAAGAGATATCTCACAAAAAACCGAAGAATTTGAGGATAAATTTTGGTCAGGGAGTTCTCTTGAAGAATTATATGATAATTTAAAATCAGGGGCTGATCATCCAATGGCTCTCTTGTTCGTCTCTGTTATGAAGGAGTGGAAAAGGACAAGTAAGGTTTCAAAATTAGGTCAACTAAATGCAAGTTTTAAAGACCGTTTAAGTCAAATTATGAGATTAACCATAAGCAGGGAAGTTGAAAATCTAGAGAAATATCTGGGATTTTTGGCAACTGTTGGTTCAACGGCTCCATTTGTAGGCTTATTTGGAACTGTTTGGGGTATTATGAATAGTTTTCAGTCAATTGCTTCCAGCGAAAATACAAGTTTAGTTGTCGTTGCCCCAGGAATTGCTGAAGCACTATTTGCAACAGCAATTGGTCTTGTTGCTGCAATTCCTGCTGTCATAGCTTATAATAAATTTTCAAATGATTTGAACAGATTAGCTAACCGTTTAGATGGTTTTGCTGCGGAGTTTTCATCAATTTTGCTTAGGCAGCTTGAGGAAAGGTCTGCCAAATGACTGCTTTTCTTGCAGAAAAAAAACAACAAAAAAGTACTTCATATAAGCCTATGTCAGAAATTAATGTAACTCCATTTGTAGATGTAATGTTAGTTCTTTTGGTTATTTTTATGGTGACAGCACCACTATTAACAGTTGGTGTGTCAGTAGACTTGCCTAAAACTAAAGCTAAAGCTATCCCAGGTAAAGATGAGCCTTTAGCTATTACCATAGACAGTAGTGGAAAGATTTTTATTCAAGATACAGAAGTTGAATTAAACACTTTAACAGCAAGGCTAAAGGCAATTTCGAATAATCGACAGGATTCTAGGATTTTTATAAGAGGAGATAAAAACATTGATTACGGGAAAGTTATGGAAGTTATGTCTGAAATTACAGCTGCTGGTTTCAATAAGGTTTCATTAATCACAGAAAAGCCATAACAATAGGATATATATATTCTATGCGAATACCAGTTATATTCTCTGTTACTTTCCATATCCTTGTCTTGGGATCTATGTGGGTTACATTGCCCGACCTTCTTAATAATAAGCCAAAAAATGAAGAGCCAATCATTGTTGAATTAGTAGCTCTTGAGGAAGATTTAACTTCTTTAAAAGAAGTTAAAAGTAAACCAAAGAAAATTAATAAAGAAAAGCAAAGCATAAAATCAAAACCAATTGTTAAACCGGTTTCACAAATTCAGGAGGCTCAAAATAAAGAAGTTGTCGAGATTTTTGAGCCTAAACAAAAACCTAAAGTAAAAAAAAATATAATAAAAGATAATTACATTGATCAAACTAAGTTAAGACCAAGGTTGAAGCCTAAACCTCCAAAAAAAGTTAAAGACTTTGATACAAATAGAATTTCTCTTTTGATTGATAAGTCTAGAAAAAAAATTGATGAAGATAAAAATATAGAAAAAAAGAAAGAAAATAATTTTCTCAATAAGCCAAAACTAACTGATGGTGTTCTTAATGAGATAGATAAAAAAAAGAGATTAATAAAAAATGCTCGCATATCATCTCGTTTAACTATGAGAGATATAGATCTAATAAGGTATCAGATTGAGAAGAATTGGACGCCTCCCTCTGGTGCCAGGGATGCTGTTGATTTAGTAATTAAATTAAGAATTGGTTTAAACCTAGATGGGACCTTGAGGGGGGTTCCTGTTATAGTAAATTCAGGCAAACTTAAAGATACATTTTTTAGAGCCGCAGCTGATAGTGCTATTCGTGCGGTATATAAAGCACAGCCATTTACGGGCTTGCCAAAAGCAAAATATGATGCTTGGCGTGATATTACCCTTACATTTAACCCAAAACAATTATTAGGTGGTTGATACTTTTTTATTATAAAAATAGAATATTTACAGTGAGATATTATATGCAAAGAACTATTTTAATTTTACTTATTATTTTCATTTCGACGAAGCTTGCACATTCTCAAGTCGAAATAGATATAACAAGAGGGAATATAGACCCTCTTCCTATTGCTATCTCAGTATTCAATTCAACAGACTTTGATGCTAAAAATGAAAATACAGGAAAAAAAATTTCAGATGTTATTAGCAATAATCTTGCGCGCTCAGGCTTATTTTTACCACTGGATAGAAAGTCATTTATTGAAGATACAGAAAGTATAGTTGAAAGGCCAAGATTTGGTGATTGGAGAGTCATAAATGCTCAAGCATTAGTAACTGGCTCAACTAAAATTGAATCAGATGGGAGGCTAAATGTGTCTTTTAGATTGTGGGATACATTTGCTGAACAGCAAATGACCGGTTTAGTTTATAAAACTAATCCAACAAATTGGAGAAGAATAGCACATATAATATCTGACCAAATATATGAGAGGCTTACTGGTGAAAAAGGTTATTTTGATACAAGAATAGTTTATGTATCAGAAGCTGGTCCTGCAACCAAACGAGTTAAAAGACTTGCAATAATGGATTTAGATGGAGAAAATCATAAATTTTTAACTGATGGTAAGCATTTAGTTCTCACTCCAAGATTTTCCCCTACACGTCAAGAGATAACATATCTAAGTTATTTTAACAAAAAACCTCGTGTTTATATTTATAATATAGATACTGGACAACAAGAAATTCTTGGAGACTTTCCTGGAATGACTTTTGCCCCACGTTTTTCACCTGATGGAAACCAAGTTATAATGAGTTTAGCATTAAGTGGTAATTCTGATATTTACACTATGGATATCAGAACTAGGAAAGTTCAGAGGTTAACAAAAAGTCCTTCAATTGATACCTCTGCATCTTTTTCTCCCGACGGGACTAGGGTAGTTTTTAATTCTGACAGGAGTGGTACACAGCAGCTATATGTGATGAAAGCCAACGGGAAACAGCAAAAAAGAATATCTTTTGGGAAAGGGAGGTATGCTACCCCAGTATGGTCACCCAGAGGAGATTTAATAGCGTTTACTAAATTTTATAAGGGTAGATTTCATATTGGTATTATGAGAGTTGATGGATCTGGAGAAAGGCTTTTAACAGAGAGTTTTCTGGATGAAGGTCCTACTTGGTCACCAAATGGAAGGGTTTTGATGTTTTTTAGGCAAAAACCTAGTAAGTCAGATGGGACTGGTGGCTCATTTAGCCTCTGGTCAGTAGACCTAACTGGATTTAACGAAAGAAGGCTTATAACCCCTTTAGATGCCTCAGATCCAGCATGGTCTCCATTATCCTCAGTCAGATAGATAAAAGATTTTTAATGAAAATGGCTTATTTTTCAATAATCTGGCTGGACAGATGACCAATAGAGGTTTAAAAGCTCAGTTGATTAAATTGAAATAGAGTAGTAAAAGTAAAAAATCACTCTTGAATCTTATCAAATTCGTTTTTTTTTGTTAAGATAGCAATAAGTATTTGTCAATTTTTGGCGACGGAGAAATAGATGCGTTTGAAGTTCATCATGGCAATAGCCGCACTTTTCGTAGCTTCGGCTTGTACTACAGTTACAGATACTGACTCTGGGGCTGGAGGAAGCGGAGAAAGCACGAAATCATCATCATCATCATCTGTGGAATCATCACAATCAAAATCAGCGGAGATATTGCCTGGCAGTCAGGCTGATCTTGTTTCTAATGTAGGTGATCGTGTTCTTTTTGAATACGATAGTTCAGATCTAACACCTGAAGCTAGACGAACATTAGAAAGGCAAGCTGCTTGGTTGAAAAGGTATTCAAATGTAAGTATTACAGTTGAAGGTCATTGTGATGAGAGAGGCACTAGAGAATATAACTTAGCTCTTGGAGAAAGAAGAGCTACTGCTGTAAGTAATTTTCTAGTTGCGCTTGGAATTAATGGTGCAAGGATAATGACCATATCATACGGCAAAGAAAAACCTGTAGCTTTAGGCTCCAATGATACAGCTTGGAGTCAAAATAGGCGTGGAGTTACTAGGGTAAGAGCTCAATAGGTTTTTTTAAATTAAGATAAATTATTTTATCTTAATAACTATTAGTATTTTTGATTTGCTCACCAGAGTAAAACTGGTGAGCAAATAGACCTTACCAAATTTATGCCTTAATTTAGATATATATATTTGCCTATCAAATGTCTTATTGGATCAAATATGTTTTTATTAAATTATTGTAAAATATTAATATCTCTTTTAATTATATTATATTTTCAATTTATTTATGGTCTGTCTTTTGCCCAGGAAACTTTATCCAATCCAGAATTCAATTCAAATAACTCTGTTAACAATGTAAGAGTCTTAAGTAATCGGCTGGATAGCTTAGAAAGAAGCTTACAAGATATTTCAAGATTACTCTATAGAAACGATTCTAAAATCAATTCAAATTCAAATGAACTTGTTTCACAAGGGAATTCTAGTGACAGTCCATTTATTCAAAGAATGACTGCTAACGAGCTAAGAATGTCTGAGTTAGAAGCTGAAATCAGAAAGTTAACAGGTTCCGTGGAAAGAGCTGGAAATGATGTTAATGTAATGAGGCAGAGGATAGATAAGCTTGTAGAAGATTTAGATTTTCGACTAAAGTCGATCGAAACTATAGTGAATAAACTTAAAGCGCCTCTTAAAAAGAATAATGAGTTTAGCGAGAATACTCTTTCAGAGACTGAAAAAAATTATGAATCTTCTAAAGATAATAGTGAAATATCTAAAGAAGAGACATCATCTTTAAAGATAGAGTCTATACTTCCTGATTTAGGCCCTGAAAAACAGTATGCTTACGCAAGAAGTTTATTAATGAAATTGGATTATCAAGAAGCTGAATTAGCGTTTAAAGAATTTATTCGATTGAATAAAGATCATAAGCTATCAAGTAATGCTTTTTATTGGTTAGGGGAGGTTTACTACGTTAAAAAGAGTTATGCAGAAGCTGCTGGTGCTTTTATAGACAGCTACAAATTATTTCCTCTTGGTAATAAAGCTCCTGATAGCCTCTTAAAATTAGGTATGTCTCTAGGAGAATTAGGGAACTCTAGTGAAGCCTGTGAGTCATTCGAAGAGCTTCTTTTAAAGTTTCCTGAAGCAAATTCTAGGATAAGGAGGAGAGCTTTGCAGGAATCGGTAAGAATTGGTTGTAAAAACTAAAACTAATTTAGTCAATTTTTTAGAGGCCAAATTCTCAAAGAATATGGAAACCTTTTTTCCATTTGAGATAAATCCCAAAATTGCTGTTGCTGTATCTGGTGGCTCAGATAGCCTTGCTCTAGTTTTGTTAGCGAAAAATTGGACCAGAATTTATGGAGGTTCAGTAATAGGTGTTACAGTTGATCATTCATTACGGGATAATTCATATAAAGAAGCTCTTGTTGTTAAGAGACAACTGAAAAAATTAAAAATACAGCATGAAATTATAAAATATCGAGGCCCAAAACCTAAATCCAAAATTCAAGAACTTGCTAGAAATTATCGTTATAAACTTTTGGCTAATTTTTGTGAAAAAAATAATATTTTTCATCTCTTAGTTGGTCATCATAGTTTAGATCAAAAAGAGACATGTTTGATGCGAAGTTGGAGAGATAGTGGTTTCATTGGTATGGCAGGAATGAGCGCTATAAGGGAGTTTAATTGTTTTAGACTTTTAAGGCCTATATTAAATTTAGATCCGAATGATTTAAAAAAATACTTATTGGCAAATAAAATATCATGGATTGAAGATGAAGCTAATAAGAACAATTTATTTTTTAGAGTAAAAGCTCGAAATTATTTATCTGAAAATAATTGGAAAGTGGATAAATTAGTTGCAAAAAAAAGAATTAATTTTGAAAAATTAATGAGTAAATATTTTGCTCTAAATGCAGAAGTTAATCAACTAGGCTTCGTAAAATTTAATTTTAATCAATTTGTTAAACTTAAAAAAGAATTTAGAGAGCAAATTTTATCTAGGTCAATTATTACCGTAGCTGGACTAGAATATCCTCCTTCTTTAACAGGTTTAAAAAGGATATCAGACCATTTTGCCAAATCTTTTACTTCAAAAACTCTTGGAGGGTGTTTAATAATAAAAAAAAGTAATAATTTATTTTTTATAAGAGAAATAAGAAATATAGAGCCAAAAAAAATTGAAATAGACAATGAATTAATGATTTGGGATAGAAGATTTAAGATAAAAATGACGAAAAATTACGGAAAACAGCTTAAATTGAGGAGACTTGGTAGAAAGGGTTTTGATCAGGTAACAAATGCAGGTTATTATAATCATCAATCTGATATTCCTAAAGAGGCTTTATTAAGTTTGCCTGCCCTTTGGGAAAAAGATAGGGTTATTTCAATTCCTAATTTAGGGGTCAGTTTGTATCGGGATTTAGACTTTACTGCTAATTTTTCTCCCATTCAATCTTTGTCTCCACCAGGTTTTGCAGTTGTAAATTAAAATAAATAACCTATTTATGTAATTGTAGTTTTTTATTATCGTTTGAATTAGAGAGGTATTTCCCTTGAATAATTTTGGAAAAAATATAGCCCTCTGGGCAATAATTGCTTTAGTTGTAATAGCAATGTATCAGCTTTTTCAAAGCTCAGACCCAGAAAGCATTAAGCGCGATTTAGCATTTTCTGAGTTTATAGCTGAGGTTAAGGCAGGACAAGTAAGGGAAGTTACCATAAAGGGTAATTCGATATCTGGTAATTTAAATGACGGAAGGGAATTCAATACCTATGCGCCAAATGACCCTAATTTAGTTAAAACACTTACGGATCAAGGAGTTTTGATACGCGCCATTCCTCTGGAAAAAGGAAGGCCTGGTATAATTGATATACTAATTGCTTGGTTCCCAATGCTTTTGCTTATAGGGGTTTGGATATTTTTTATGCGCCAAATGCAAGGAGGTGGTGGTCGTGCTATGGGTTTTGGTAAGTCGCGAGCAAGGTTGCTAACAGAAAAACATGGTAAAGTAACATTTCAAGATGTTGCTGGGATAGATGAAGCTAAAGAAGAGTTAGAAGAAATAGTTGATTATTTAAAAGATCCCCAAAAATTTCAGCGCCTTGGAGGTAAAATTCCTAAAGGTGCACTTCTTGTAGGGCCTCCAGGTACCGGTAAAACCCTCCTTGCAAGAGCCATAGCTGGAGAGGCTAATGTTCCCTTTTTTACCATATCAGGTTCTGATTTTGTTGAGATGTTTGTAGGAGTAGGGGCGAGCAGAGTGAGGGATATGTTCGAGCAGGCTAAAAAAAACGCTCCTTGTATTATTTTTGTTGACGAAATAGATGCTGTAGGAAGACACAGAGGTGCTGGACTGGGCGGTGGAAATGATGAGAGAGAGCAAACACTCAATCAACTTTTAGTTGAAATGGATGGATTTGAAGCAAATGAAGGGGTGATACTGATCGCTGCTACAAACAGACCAGATGTATTAGATCCTGCCCTTCTAAGGCCCGGCCGGTTTGACAGACAGGTTGTTGTACCAAATCCAGATATACTCGGTAGAGAAAAAATTCTAAAAGTTCATATGAAAAAAGTTACACTAGGTCCTGATGTAGTGGCTAGAACAATTGCAAGGGGTACTCCTGGTTTTTCCGGAGCTGATTTAGCTAACTTAGTAAATGAAGCTGCATTATGGGCTGCAAGAAAGGGTAAAAAAGTAGTTACTATGCTTGAGTTTGAGGATGCAAAAGACAAGGTAATGATGGGAGCTGAAAGAAGGTCGATGGTTATGTCTGATGATGAGAAGGAATTAACAGCATATCATGAAGCAGGCCATGCTCTAGTAACAGTTCATTGTAAAGCAACAGATCCTATTCATAAAGCTACAATAATACCAAGAGGAAGAGCGCTAGGTCTTGTGCAGAGGCTTCCAGAAAAAGACAAATATTCTCAATCTCAAGAATATCTAAAAGATTCTCTGGCTATAGCATTTGGAGGTAGGTTGGCAGAAGAGCTGATCTTTGGCATTGAAAAAATCACTACAGGTGCCTCAAGTGATATCAAAATGGCAACAGATTTAGCTAGAAGGATGGTTACTGAGTGGGGGATGAGCGAAAAACTTGGCCCGTTAAGATATGGAGATAATGAAGAAGAAGTTTTCCTAGGTCACTCTGTTGCTCAAAAGAAAAATGTTTCTGAAAGCACTGCTCAGTTGATTGATGAAGAAGTTAAAAGGATTGTTAATGAAGCGAATGAAGCAGCAAGAAAGATTCTTGAGGAAAATATGGATGGGCTTCATAAATTAGCAAAATCTTTGCTTGAATATGAAACATTAACAGGAGATGAAATAAAATTAATTCTCGATGGTAAAGAATTAAATAGAGAAGAAGATAGTGATATAGAACAGAGTAAAGGAAGCACAATATCTTCTGTCCCTTCATCTAATAAAAAGGGACCAAAGACTGGTGGTTTTAAACCTTCCCCTCAACCTAACTCTTAAATTTTTTAGAAGCTAAATTAACTCTTTGCTTAAAAATATTTTACCTAATGATAAAATTTATATAGCACCACAAGCGTTAAATTTAGGCAACAATAGTAAATTAAGGCTTGGAGGCAGTAATCTTTATTTTGAACATTTTAAAGTTTTTATCAGGAAAAATTCTAAAACTTTAACTTGTGATATACCATACAAAAATTTACTTGATTGGGCTAAAAACAATAATAGAATAAGTGAGATAGAAGAAAAAATCCACCTGATTTTGTCTAAAAGAGATAGTTTGCATGGAGTTTCATTTAGCTCTCCTACCGTTATGGGGGTTGTTAATGTAACACCGGATAGTTTTTTTGATGGTGGGGAATACTATCTTCATAAGAATGCAATAATTCATGGAGAAATTTTAGCTAAACAAGGAGCAAGTATCATAGATATAGGGGGGCAGTCCACTAGGCCTGGATCTGAATCAATATCATATAATGAAGAGCGTAAAAGAGTTATAAGTGTCATAGAAAATCTTTCTGATCGGTTTTTAATATCTGTAGATACAAACAAGTCTAAAATAATGCGAGATGCAATTAATGCTGGAGCTAAGATTATTAATGATATTACGTCTCTTTCAAATGATAAAGATAGTGTTAAAGAAATTAGTTCAACGAAATGTGGTCTCATACTAATGCATAGTCAGGGAGCTCCTAAAATTATGCAAGAAAACCCCCAATATAATGATGTAATTTTAGATATATTTGATTATTTTGAGGAAAGAATAAAGTTTTGTGAGCAACATGGTATAGATAGATCTAGACTTATAATTGACCCAGGTATAGGTTTTGGAAAAAATGATAACCATCTAAGGCGTTTAATGAAACATATAAGTATTTTTCATGGCTTTGGTTGTCCAATATTACTTGGCTCGTCTCGTAAAAGTTTTATTGGAAGGTGGAGTAAAAAGGAAAAGGAAGAAGATCGTCTTGGAGGATCTATAGCTTCAGTCCTATGGTCCTTATCTCAGGGAGTACAGATGTATAGGGTGCATGATGTAAAGCAAACCTTGCAAGCTCTTAATATTTGGACACATATTGCTGAAACTAAAAATTAATAGTAGTTTTGAAAATTATTCTTTAATGAGTTTTTATGACAAAAATAAACAAAAAAAAATTTTTTGGAACTGATGGAGTTAGGGGCGAGGTAAATAAATTTCCTATGACACCCGAAATAATTCTAAAATTAGGTATGTCTTTAGGTAGCTATTTTCAAAATGATAGTCGTAAAAATAATGTTCTTATTGGTAAGGACACAAGGTTATCTGGTTACATGTTAGAATCTGCGCTGGTATCTGGCTTTACTTCTGTAGGTACAGATGTAATTATGGTTGGGCCAATGCCTACACCAGCAGTTGCAATGCTTACTCATAGTTTAGAAGCAAACTTAGGTGTTATAATATCCGCATCTCACAACCTATATAAGGATAACGGAATTAAAATTTTTGGTTCTGATGGTCATAAAATATCAGATAGTGATGAACTAGAAATAGAAAAAAGAATAATGGATGGTGTTTCACTCTCTCATCCTGATTTAGTTGGAAGAGCTACGAGATTAGAGGGTGGAGTAGGAAGATATATTGAAAATCTAAAGATAAATTTTAAAGCTGGTAAGACTCTTTCTGGTATGAAAATTGTAATTGATTCTGCAAATGGTGCCGCTTATAGAATTGCCCCTCAAGTTTTAAGGGAGTTAGGAGCTACAGTTGTCTCGATTAATGACAAGCCTAATGGGGTAAATATCAATGACCAATGTGGCTCAACCTGCCCAGAAAAAATGATAAGAAAAGTCCTTGAAGAGGGTGCTGATATTGGTTTTGCTTTAGACGGAGATGCAGATAGGTTGATAGTTTGTGATGAAAAGGGTTGCTTAGTAGATGGCGATCACTTAATTGGTGCAATAGTTAACTATTTAAAAAAAAATAATGAATTAAGAAAAAATCATGTAGTTACTACTTCAATGTCGAATTTGGGGTTAGAAATATATTTAAAAAAATTAGGTATAAAACTTTTAAGATCAGAAGTAGGTGATAAGTATGTTTTGGAGAAAATGATTAGTTTTGATACAAACTTTGGTGCTGAAAAATCAGGCCATATAATTTTTTTAGATAATTCAACTACAGGTGATGGTTTGTTAGCTGCAATTAAGTTATTATCAATCATGTTACATGAGAATAAAAAATCCAGTGAGATATTCCATCCATTTAAATTGTTTCCTCAAATTTTAAGAAATATTGACTCTTCGGCATCAAACTCTATTGAAAGCGAGATTGTAAAAGAAACTATCGATTATCATAATAAACAGCTTGGTTCCTCAGGAAGAATCTTAGTAAGGCAATCTGGAACTGAACCGTTAATTAGAATAATGGCAGAGGGAACTGATACTAAGTCAATCAAAGAAGCTATTCATTCTATTGAAAAATCTTTTCAAAAAGTTAATTAGCCATGATTAGCAGAGTCCTAAGTATTGCTGGAACAGACCCTTCTGGGGGCGCAGGAATTCAAGCTGATATCAAAACTATCACAGCATTTAAATGTTATGCGTTATCTGTAGTAACTGCATTAGTTGCCCAAAATACAACTGGAGTAAAATCAATATTAGAAGTACCATTAGACTTTATTTCGACTCAAATTGACTGTGTGCTTGAAGATATAAAAGTTGATACAATTAAAATTGGAATGCTCCATAAGACAAATATAGTGAATCTTATTTCTAAAAAAATCATTGAAAATTCTTTAGTATGTCCTTTAGTAATTGATCCAGTTATGGTTGCAAAAAGTGGTGATGATCTTTTAACTGAGGATGCAAGGAAGTCATTGATAAATAATTTAATACCTCGTGCTACAATAGTCACACCAAATATTCCTGAGGCAGAAATTATTAGTGAAATGAGAATTATTTCTGAAAAAGAAATAGTTAGAGCAGGGGAATTAATTTTAGCTATGGGGCCGTCTGCTGTCTTAATGAAGGGAGGGCATAGTAACAGTCAAATCGTAAGGGATTATTTAATTCAAGAAAATAATATTGATATTTTTGAAACAGATAGAATCAATACCAGGAACACACATGGAACAGGGTGCACGCTATCAGCTGCTATTGCGTCCGGTCTATCTAGAGGATATGAAATAAAAAAAGCTGTTGCAATAGCCCATGAATATGTTAACAAAGCAATTAAAAACGCACCAGGTATTGGTAGAGGTTATGGTCCTCTAAATCATGTTCATTCTATCGAGCCTCTAGCTTAAAGTTATAAATTTATTTGTCTCGATTGAAGTGTGTGATTATTATCTATTTTGGATTAAATGCTTAGTTTGGAGAGTGGTATATGGATAAACTTGTAAAGCCAATTATGAAGCCATTAAACCCAAAATTCTCTTCAGGACCATGTAATAAAAGGCCAGGTTGGTCAATTAACAATATTAATTTAGATAGTCTCGGCAGGTCGCATAGGTCAGTTTTGGCTTTAAGCAAAATTAAGTCTGCAATTGAAATATCAAAAGAAATTTTATCACTTCCAAAGGGCTATGAATTAGGTATTGTGCCTGGTTCTGATACTGGAGCTATGGAAATAGCCCTATGGTCTTTGCTTGGAAAGAATAAAACTGAGGTATTAGCATGGGAAAGTTTTGGAAAGGATTGGGTCAAAGATATCGTAGATGAACTAAAACTTAGGGAATGCAAGACCCATATAGTTGAATATGGCAATTTACCAGATCTAAAGGAATTAAACTTTGAAAATGATATTGTTTTCACATGGAATGGAACTACTTCTGGAGTTTGTGTGCCTGATGGTGATTGGATACCTGAAACTAGAAAAGGTTTAACTATTTGTGATGCAACTTCAGCAGTTTTTTCTTTAGAAATACCGTGGGAAAAAATTGATGTTGCAACCTATTCGTGGCAAAAAGTTTTAGGTGGTGAAGGAGGTCATGGTGTATTAATACTAAGTCCTAGAGCTATAGATAGAATAGAAAGCTATACACCTAAATGGCCAATACCTAAACTTTTTCGTATAAAAAAAGGTAGTAAGTTAAACAGAGGTATATTTTCTGGTTCAACAATAAATACACCATCAATGTTATGTATTGAAGATTTATTAGATACTTTAAATTGGGTTAGACAAATAGGTGGCTTGCCAGAATTAATAAATAGAACCAGTAGGAATTTTGAGATTATTGAGGATTGGGTTAGAAATACAGCATGGGTTGATTTTTTGGCTACAACATCTAGATATAGATCTAAAACTTCAGTCTGTCTGAAAATTGTAGATAAATGGTTTCTTTCTTTAGGTAGTGACTCTCAGTCTAAATTTGTATCAGAGATGGTGAATATGTTAGAGGATTGTAACGTTGCATATGATATTCATTCTTACAGAGATGCTCCATTAGGTTTAAGAATATGGTGTGGATCTACTGTAGAGACAAAAGATATTTCTGCATTACTTCCTTGGCTAGAATGGGTTTTTAACAAATTAAAAAATAATAGAAAGTAGTTAATATGGTAAATGTATTAATATCTGACTCGCTCAGTACTCATGCTAAAGAAATTTTTTTATCTAGGGGTATAGATGTTGATGTAAAAACAAATTTAAGTGAAGAAGATCTAGTTAAAGAAATTAAGAGCTATAATGCCTTGGTAGTGAGATCAAGCACTAAAGTGAATAAAAAAATTATTGAAGCAGCTAAAAATCTTAAAGTTGTAGGAAGAGCAGGGATAGGTGTTGATAATATAGATATCAAAGTTGCATCTAAAAAAGGTGTAATAGTTATGAACACACCATTTGGTAACTCGATAACAACAGCAGAGCATGCTATAGCCCTAATTTTTTCCCTAGCTAGAAAAATACCTCAAGCAAGTGAATCAACTCATTCAGGGAAGTGGGAAAAAAGTAAGTTTATGGGTTCTGAGCTTTTTGGAAAAACTTTGGGTCTTATTGGTTGTGGTAGAATTGGTTCAATAGTTGCTAATAGAGCCATAGGTCTAAAAATTAAGGTTATGGCTTATGACCCGTTTCTATCGGATGAATCTGCAAAGGAGATAGGTGTAACAAAAGTAGACTTTGATGAACTTCTTAGATCCTCAGATTATATTTCTTTACATACTCCATTTACTGATACAACAAAAAATATTATAAATAAAGAATCAATTAATAAAATGAAAAAAGGCATTTACATTGTAAATTGCGCAAGAGGTGGTTTAATTGATGAGAGAGACCTGCTAAATGGTTTAAATGAAGGTAAAATTGCTGGTGTAGCTCTTGATGTATTTGCTGATGAACCTGCTCACAAAAACATTTTGTTTGGCCATGAAAAAGTTATTGTTACCCCGCATTTAGGTGCGTCTACCTTGGAAGCTCAAGAGAACGTATCTATACAGGTAGCTGAACAGATTTCAGACTACTTGTTAGAGGGTTCAATAGAGAATGCTCTTAATATGCCCTCTATTTCAAGAGAAGATGCTCCAAAACTTAAACCATTTCTTGAACTAGTAAGGCAAATAAGTAGTTTTCTAGGTCAGCTAACAGATTTTGAAGTAAAAAAGTTTTTTATGGAGTTTAATGGTAAAGTAGCATCTTTGAATATTCATCCTCTTACTTCAGTAGCCTTGGAAGGTGTATTTAAATATGGGATGGATTCAATAAATATGGTAAATGCTCCCTCTATTATACGTGAGAGAGGTGTAGAAATAATTGAAACCATCAATGAAAACTCACAACAGTATCGCTCTACAATAAAACTTATTGTTGAGGGCAATGGAATAAGAAATTCAGTTGAAGGGGTTGTATTTGAGAATGGAATTCCACGTGTTGTAGAAGTAAATGGAATAAGAATTGAAGCTGAATTATCAAAAAATATGTTATTAGTTACTAATGATGACCAACCAGGTTTTGTTGGTTTACTGGGAGGAATTTTAGGAGAAGCGGGAGTAAATATTGCAACTTTTCAACTTGGCAGACAAATGGCAGGGGGAAAGGCAATGTCATTAATATCTATTGATGCCCCAATAGATGGGACCACACTAAATGAAATTAAATCACTCTCGTTGGTAAATTCAGCAATTTCTATAAATTTTAATTAAATTAATTTCTTTATAATTGTTGTTTGTTATAAGATAAATTATGACTAAAAAAAATAATATTCTACTTCCTGAAGGGTTTAAAGATTTACTAATTGATGAAGCTTTAGCTGAGTCTCAATTGGTTGCTAGCTTGCTAGATAATTTTCGAAAATCAGGTTATGAAATTGTAAAACCTCCACTAATTGAGAATGAAGATAGTATTTTAGATAATCTTAGTAATAAAATTGAAGAAAATATGTTTAAACTTATAGATCCAAAGACACAAAAAACTTTATGTTTAAGGTCTGATATTACTATTCAAATTTCGCGTATTGTTTCATCTCATCTTTCTAAATTAGCAAGACCGCTCAGGTTATCTTATTCTGGAGATATTTTAAGGCTTAAAACATCACAGGTTAGACCAGAAAGACAATTTACCCAAACAGGTTTTGAATTAATAGGAGAAAAAAGTTTTAAAGCAGATGTTGAAGTAATTGCTTTAGCAGTAGAGTCGCTTAAAAAAGTAGATGTGCCTAAAATTTCTATTGATTTGACTCTTCCAACATTTATAGGAGCAATTTTAGATGATTTAGAATTTCCTGGAAAAGAATCAGCTATGATAAGAGAATTTTTAGATAAAAAAGATTTGTTGTCATTAAAAAAATTAGAGCTTTCAAAAAAGACTGATATCTTTGAAGTTATATTAAACTCAATCGGTCCTGTTGAAAAAGCATTGAATACATTAAATTCATTAAAGCTTAATAGTAAAGCTAAAGAATTAATTTTGTATATAAATGATGTTTATCAAGGAATTAAGAAGTTACTTCCAGATGTTACTATTACTATAGATTTATCTGAATATAATGGTTTTGAATATCATACTGGTATAGGTTTCACCCTGTATTCGCCACTTGCTAAATTTGAGTTAGGCAAAGGCGGCAGATATCAGACTGCAAATGATGAAAATGCCGTAGGATTTAGTATTTACCTTGATTCATTATTAAAAATTTCTGCTACTAATACTAAAAATAATAGCAAAAGAATTCTTCTTCCTGAAGACACCACTTATAAACAGGCGAAAGACTTAAGAGATAAAGGCTGGTTAACAGTAATACTTTTTCAAGAAACTCAAAGTATACTAGATGATGCTGAAAGACATAGATGTGAATATGTATTTTTTAATAAAGAGCCAAAGTCGTTGCTCCAATTAAGAAAAATTCTGGAGTAGTTTAATGGTAAATGTTGTTGTTATAGGTTCTCAATGGGGTGATGAGGGTAAAGGTAAATTAGTTGATTGGTTGTCCAGTCAAGCAGATATTGTTGTAAGATTTCAAGGTGGTCACAATGCTGGTCATACTCTAGTTATTGACGATGTAACTTATAAATTAAGTTTACTTCCCTCAGGAATAGTAAGACCTGGTAAGTTATGTATTATAGGTAATGGAGTGGTATTAGACCCCTGGAAACTAGTTGAAGAGATACATTCATTGCAATCTGAAGGAGTAACCATAACACCAGAAAATTTAAAGATTTCTGATACTGCAACTTTAATTTTACCTTTTCATAAAGAGCTAGATGCAATGAGAGAGGACTCTAGTCCAAAAAATAACCTGGGAACAACAAGAAGAGGTATTGGGCCTGCTTATGAGGATAAAGTTGGAAGAAGATCCATCAGACTTGGAGATTTAAAAGACCCTAAAACTGTAAAAAATAGAGTTGATTTAATGGCGTTACATCATGATCCTTTGAGATCTTACTTTGGAGTTAATCCAATTGATAAAGAAAATATATACAAAGATATTATGAATATTTTTTCAAAAATTAAAGGTCATATAAGCCCAGTATGGCAAGAATTACGAAATTCAATTTACCAAAAAAAGAAAATATTATTTGAAGGCGCTCAAGGAGCTCTATTAGATCTTGATCATGGAACCTATCCATATGTAACTTCCTCAAATACATTAGCTGGGTATGCATCAATTGGTTCTGGTATTGGCCCCCAACATTTAAACTATATTTTAGGTATTACTAAAGCCTATACTACAAGAGTCGGATCTGGCCCTTTTCCCTCCGAATTATTCGATAAAAATTTTGATCAATTGGCTAAAAGAGGTAACGAAATAGGAACAGTAACTGGAAGGCCAAGAAGATGTGGATGGTTCGACTCAGTGCTAGTAAAGCAAGTGGCCCAAATAAGTGGGATAAAAGGTTTAGCGCTAACTAAACTGGATGTTTTAGACGGTTTTGATGAAATCAAGATTTGTATCAAATATAAGATTGGAAATAAATTTATTGATTATATTCCAAGCTCAATTAGTGAACAGTCAGAAGTTGAACCAGTTTATGAAAGTATTAGAGGTTGGAAAACAAGTGTGAGGGGAATAAGAAATTGGTTAGATTTGCCTAGGGAGGCAAAAGAATATATTCAGTTTCTTGAGAAACAAATTGGTGTAGATGTAGATATTATTACTACCAGTCCAGAGAGAGAAGACACAATAGTTAAAAGAAATCCATTTGATGAAATCTAAATCGAGCTGTTCTCAATTAAATTGTTGGCCTGGTATGATTTTTTAACAGCCTCTTGAAGTTTTTCGAAGGCTCTAACTTCGATTTGTCTTACGCGTTCCCTGCTGATGTTATATTCTTCTGAAAGTTGTTCAAGAGTGAGGGGTTCATCGGTAAGTCTTCTGTGAAAAATTATTCTTCTTTCTCTTTCGTTAAGGATATCCATTGAATCTTTAAGTACAGCATATCTTTTATCGAATTCGTCTTTTTCTGAGACAATTGTTTCTTGATTTGGAGAGTCATCTTCAAGCCAGTCTATCCAATCACCATCAGAATCTAAATGCATGGGGGTATTTAAAGAACGATCACCTGAGGATAACCTTCTATTCATATTAATAACTTCTTGCTTTGAAACATTGAGTGTATCTGCAATTTTGTTAAGGTTATTTGGATGGAGGTCGCCTTCCTCCATGGCATTTATCTGGCCCTTTAATTTCTTTAGATTAAAAAAGAGTTTCTTTTGAGCAGCAGTGGTTCCCATTTTAACTAATGACCACGAGTGAAGGATATATTCTTGAATTGAGGCCCGTATCCACCACATAGCATAAGTTGCAAGTCTGAAACCTTTATCAGGGTCAAATTTTTTAACTGCTTGCATCATGCCAATATTACCTTCAGATATAAGTTCGCTCAGTGGTAGACCATAACCTCTGTAACCCATTGCTATTTTAGCAACTAATCTTAAATGACTTGTTACGAGTTTATGAGCAGCGTCAGTGTCCCCATCATCTTGCAGTCTTTTAGCAAGTGTAAATTCTTCATCAATAGAAAGCATTGGGAACTTTCTAATTGCTCTCAAATAAGATGAAAGATCTCCATCATTTGATACACTTGGAATATTTGATGCCATATTAATCCTTAGGTTCTGTAATGTTATCTACCTTTTATACGAACAAATCTGGGTTTGGATCACTAATATACTCTATATGTAGTTACTTAATAATTAATTTCCAGTTTTTTTATCTAATTCTGAGATTTTTTCAAGCATAAAAAAAATTCAAATAGCTATTTTTTTTGAAAGAAAGTCCCTTAAATTATTGATATCATTAGGTAAATTACTTTCAAATTCCATTTTTTCTTTACTTCTTGGGTGTTCAAAGCAAAGTTTGACGGCGTGTAAAGCCTGTCTATTAATTATTTTTTTTTCTAATATTTCTTGATTAATTATTTTCTGTAACTTTTGAGAATTTCCATATGTCTTATCTCCAATTAAAGGATTCTTATTAGAGGAAAAATGTACTCTTATTTGATGTGTTCTGCCTGTTGATAATTTAAAATGTAATTCTGAAGCCAGACTCCCATAATTCTTTAATACAGTATATTTTGTTATTGCAAGTTTACCCTTTGAAGAGTTTACAATAGCCATTTTTTTTCTATTGTTTGGGTTTCTACCTATATAATTTTTTATCTCTCCAGACTGACTATTTAAAATACCCCAAGTAATACCAAAATATATTCTTTTTATAATTTTTTTCTTAAATTGTCTCGAAAGTTCTATGTGAGCAAAGTCGTTTTTAGCGATCACTAATAAACCACTTGTATCCTTATCAAGTCTGTGGACTATACCTGGCCTTATAACTCCTCCGATTCCAGACAAGGAATTACCACAATGTGCTAATAAAGCATTTACAAGAGTTCCTTCATAATTACCAGGCGCAGGGTGTACTACCAAACCAGCAGGTTTATTTATTACAATTAAGTCATCATCTTCAAAGAAAATATCAAGGTTTTTTATTTGGGGCTTAATATTACTTATTTCTGGTTCGGGAATAATAATCTCATATATTTCGCCCTCATTAATATTATGATTAGGGTCAGTTATTTTCTCCTTATTATTTGATACATTTCCCTCTAAAATTAGTTTTTTTATTTTATTTCTTGAAAGATCTGGTAAGCTCATTGCAAGAAAAGCATCTAGTCTTTTACTATTTTTTATAGAATTAATTTTTATTTTTTCAATTCTTTGAATTTTTTTCATAAGGTGTGTTTATGCGGCTTCTCAAATTTTTAGTAGTATTTATGGGAATACTTATTATAGCCGGTTTGTCTGTAATTGTTATAACAATTTATAATAGATCTTCTCCTAAGCATGGTATGCACTCTGAAATAGTAATAAATCTTCCTGAAGGATCTACTATTTTGAGTCAAACTATTGATAAAAATAAATTTTTTTTTCACATTACAAAAAATGACGGAAATGAAGTTATTAAAGTTTTTGATGTTAGTAATGGCAAAGAATTAAAAGAAATTATAATTAATAAATGATTTTTATAAGAAAAAAAATTATAAATAAAATAAAATTAGAAGCGAAGAAAACATTTCCAGAAGAATGCTGTGGTTTTTTATCTGGTATAAGAAATAAAGAAATCTATAAGATAGATGAATTTCACCCTAGTGAGAATATATCACAAACCCCAGAGCTAGGGTTTGAAATAAACCCTGAGTGCCAAATAAATTTACAAAAGAAGCTAAGATTGAGTAATAGAAAAATATTAGGCATATATCATTCTCATCCTAATGGAAGTGTTAATTTATCTGCAAAAGATATTTATTTTTTTAATGATAAAGGCTTACTATGGTTTATAGTGGCGTTGAGAGAAAAAAAACACTCTAAAGTTTTAGTTTATATGAGAAAAGATTGTGTCAGTAAGGAATTTTTAAATTGTGAGTACCATATAGAAAATGAAAAATTTTTTAAGTGATAATGTAAGTGGAATATCAAAAGAAATATTAGAAAGTTTAACACTTGCAAACCATGGATTAGTGGATTCTTACGGTGATGATAAAGAAACAGATAAGTTAAACAAAAATTTTGATATACTATTTGAGAATAAAGTAGGATCTTTTCCAGTAGTGTCAGGCACAGCTGCAAACTCTTTAGCCTTTGCAAGTTGTGTACCTCCTTATGGGGCAATCTTCACTTCTGAGGAGTCTCATATAAATGAGGATGAATGCAATGCTCCTGAATTTTATACTGGAGGTGCGAAGTTAATCAATGTTAAATCGAATGATGCGAAATTATGTTATAAGGATCTAATTAAAAAAATTGATAATATTTCTCCTCGTGGAATACATAATTCAAAACCTGCTTTGGTGTCAATTACGCAATCTTCAGAGTTAGGAACGGTTTATAATCTTGATGAAATTAGAAAAATTGCAGAAATTACTCATGAAAATAATATGTTTTTGCATATGGATGGAGCAAGAATTGCAAATGCTGTAGTTTATCTAGATTGCACATTTGCAGATATTACATGGAAATCAGGGGTAGATATTCTATCTTTTGGTGCAACAAAGAATGGTGCGTTCTGTGCTGAGGCAATTATTTATTTTAATAATTATCTATCAGAAAATATTGAGTACTATAGGAAAAGAGGAGGCCACCTGATTTCAAAAATGCGATTTATATCTGCTCAGTTAAATTCATATATTGAAACTGGTATTTGGGAGAAGAATGCTAGGCATGCTAATGATATGGCGTCTTTTTTATCTGAGAGCTTAAAGTCAATTAAAGGAGTTAAGGTTGTTTACCCTGTTCAATCAAATGCCGTTTTTGTAAATTTATCAGATGAAGTAGTAAAAAGATTATTTAATCAGGGTTTCAATTTTAGTTTCTGGGGAGATAAATCTGAAAGAATATACAGAATTATGATAAGCTTTAATACCCCAAGAGAATCAATCATAGATTTAGTTCAAGCAATTAAGAAAGAGAGTAAGGGATAATAACAAGGATATAAAAATGGTTAAAAGAGGGTTTATAAATATTAAAGAAGGTCAAATTCATTACAGATACTTTGGTGATCGAAATAATAATCCACCATTAGTCATGTTACATCCAGGTCCCACATCTTCACATTCTTTAATACCTTTAATTGAAAAATTAGGTGCTGATTATTTTGTAATTGCTCCTGATATTATGGGAATGGGTGACTCTGAGGGCCCTGATATAGAAAATCCTAATGTTGCTTATTTTTCAAACTCAATATTTCGTTTTTTAGATCAGCTTAACATAGAAAATTTTTTTCTTTGGGGTAGTATGACTGGAGCGCATTGCGGTATAGAAATGTCAATACAACAACCTTCAAGAATAAAAAAATTTTATATAGAATTTCTTCAAATATACGATGATAAAGTTCAACAACTATTAGAAAGTGGTCATGCTCCAAAAATTAAATTTGATTATTATGGAAGCCAATTTAATTTCTTATGGCACCTTGCGAGAGATCAACATCTTTTCTTCCCATGGTTTAAGAAGGATAAAGAGTTTGCAAGACCTAATGGACTTCCTTCACCTAAACAACTACATGAAAAAACTGTTGAGCTAGTTAAGTCCGCTGAGACATATCATTTTGCATTAAATGCGGCGCTTAAATACCCTACCAAGGAGAATTTAGCTAAAATCCAAGTATCTTTAATTATTCCAAAAATTTTAGAAAAATTTGTAAAAAAATATGAAGTTCATCAAAGTCTTTGTGTAAGTCCATCTACAGCTAGTAAAGAGCAGGTGTCGAATGCAGCTAAACAGATAAAATTTCATTTAAAATAATATATAAATATTACTTTCTACATATATTTTTTTTAAAGCGTATATGTTAAGATAATTATAAGGAAAAAACTATGAAAAAAAATGATATAAAACCAATAACAATAATTATTTTTTTTGGTCTATGTTGTGTTGTCTTAGCAATTGTAACTACCTAATTTTTTCTAATAAATTAGATTTAATTTTTTCTTTTTTCATCTTATTTATTTTGAGCTTTGTTGTTATATAATTATCAATGTTTTTATATTTTTCATGCACCTCATTTAAGGCGGAATTTAAATAATCAACATCTGCTTTAAGCATTGCTTTAATAGATGATTTACTTGCTTTATTTGGTAAATTTAAAGTTGTTCTCCATAGTTTATTTGTAAGCAAATAATCTTCCATTATGTTTTCATAGTGGATATTTAAGCAAAAAAATATCAGTGCCGAAGCAAAGCCAGTTCTATCTTTCCCAGCAGTACAGTGAAAGACTAAAGGTAGATTATTTTTTTCCAATAATAAATTTAAAAAAAATTTATAGTTACTTATAAAACCTGTGGCATATTCTTTATAAGACTCTATCATTAGATTTCTTACTTTTTTCTCAGTAGGTTTACCTTTGATAAATAGGTCATATAGTTCCACTGAAGCTTTTGTTTCGATAGGTTTTGAATATTTATTTTTTGCGATACTGGAATAAAATTTATATTTATTAAAATTAATTTCTTTCTTACCTCTAAAATCAATTACTGTTTTTATTTTTAAAGATTCTATCTTTATTTGGTCTTCCTTAGACATTTCAGAAAAAAAATTAGATCTGTAAATGGTATTTTTTTTAATTTTAAGCCCATCTTTATTTATATATCCTCCTAGATCTCTAAAATTAGTTACGGAGGGAAGAATCATTTTTTTATTATTTTTCATGCACTATACTCTAAAGTTAATACTTATAATATAACTTATATATTTTAAATTAAATAGAGGTTTGTTAATTTAATATGAATAAAGATAATTTATTTACCCTTGATTATTTTATATCTCATAGAGGAGCTAGCGCTATAGCGCCAGAAAATACTTTTGCAGCAATAAGGTTAGCTAAGTCTTATGGTTCAACCTGGGTAGAGTTGGATGTAAGGTTTTCAGGAGATAAGGAGTTAATAGTTTTCCATGATAGTAATCTATTTAGAACTACAGGAATAAATTCTTCTGTTTTAAATAAAAGCTATAAAGATTTAAAAAATTATGATGTGGGTGAATGGTTTCATAAATCTTTCAAAGGAGAAAAAATACCAACTCTAATAGAAGTGATAAATTATTGTAATAATAATTCTATTAATTTAAATATAGAGATTAAAACTGAAAAAGGTCTTGAGTTTTCTATTGGAAGTAAAGTACAGGAAACTGTAAGTAAATCATGGTCTTCAAAAAATAATTTACTAATCAGTAGTTTTGATTTTAAGCCTCTTAGTAAAATTGTAGAAACACAAAAAGTAAAAAAAATGATATTACTAGAAGAATTTTCAAAAAAAAAATTTGTTAAGTATAATTTAAACTCTTTCTATTATTTTGGTTTAGATTTTAAGAAAGTTGATAAAAAAGTAATTACATACCTTCTTGACTTAAGAAAAAAAGTACTTGTATATACCGTTAATGATCCTTTAGAAGCAAAACTGCTTAAATCCTGGGGAGTAACATCAATATTTACAGACTTCCCAAAAAACTTAATACTGCTAGATGATGGCTAATTTGCTATTATATTTTTCATAAATTCAATTAGATAAGGGCCAACAGATCTATCATCTGTGTTAAGGTGAATAACTTGTGAAATGTGATTATGTCCTGGTATAATCTTGTGATTTACTTTATGCCCTTCATTTTTTAGCTTCTCATAAAAATTTTTACCCTGTTCTTTGAAAACAGGAGGGTCAAACTCTGATGTAAATATGTATAGTGGACAGCATTTTTTTTTGATGAAATTTATCGATGACATTTCACTATATAGATTTCTATTTTTTCCATAATAATTTTCAATAGTATTTGAATTAACTAAATTTAAATCGTATGCGCCAGAAAAAAGAATACAGCCAGCTAAGTTTCCTGACTCAGGGATAGTAGGAGAATTATTAAAAAGATAACTAGCCACATGACTGGCACCGGCGGACTGACCAAATAAGAAAATTTTATCTTTAGAAATCCCAAATTTTTTAGAATTTTCAATTAAAAATTTAATTATTTTTGATACATCTTCTGCTCCGGATGGATATTTATGTTCAGGTGCTAACCTATAAGTAGCATTGATGCCAATAAAACCATTATTTACAAAATAATTTGCGATATTTCCATGAATAAGTTCTGGTTCATCCGGTAAAGCGTTTTTATTCCCGCCTGTGAATCCTCCTCCATGTAAATAAATTACTGCCGGCATATTTTTTTTATTTGTATCTTTACAGTAGTGAATATCTAAAATATTTCTATCACTCTCTCCATAGCTTATATCTTTTTTCACATGAATATGATCATTATTTATTTTTCTTAGTAAAGGTATATAGATTTTATAGATTTCTTTAACAACTTCATGATTGAATTTGTTTCCTATACTTTTAATTTTTTCTGAAATATCTTCAGGAGGTGTAATCAATTTTTATCACTCAGCTGCTTGAGCTGGAGCAGGGTCTAACTCTTCTCCTAAATTTTTTACAGCAGGAAAGACTATTTCTTTAAGATAATTCATTGATCTAGATACTAATTCATCAGGTATATTACCAACTTTAAGTGTAATATTCATTCTTCCATGACCTAATTCTTTATGAGCTTTCTCGATTTGTTCTATTACCATTTCAGGAGTCCCACATAAAATCAAACCAGCTTCCACTCTTTCATCAAAACTCATGCCTTTTTGGCCCATTCTCTCATTCACCGCTTTAACTTTAAGTTTATTAGCTTCTTCTTGAGAGCTATAGTACCTTGATTTTTGAACAACTAGCTTTTGTGCTGTTCTCATTCCACCACCAAGTACTCCGAAAAAATATTCTTGGCCTGATTGAAGTACCTTTTTTGCTTCTTCATATGTAGGTGCTACACAACAAGGCATCCCTACCAAAATATCTAAGCTTGTAGGGTTCCAGCCAAAATCGTTTGCATATTTCTTGTATCTATTTATAGCAGTTTTTCCATTTTCCATGTTAGTAAGAGCAAGAATTCCTGCAATGGCATGATGTTTTGCAGCTATTCTAGCAGATCTTTCACTTGATGCTGACATTACAATTCTTGGCATAGGTTTTTGAACAGGTTTTGGCCAAATAGAAACTGCTCGATATTGATAAAATTTACCTTCCCAACCAAATGGCTCAGGTTCACTCCAACATTTTTTAATTAAGTCTATAGCTTCTTCCATTCTCTCATAAGACTCGTCAGGTGATATATTATAAGCAACATATTCATGCGGTATTCCTCTCATAAAACCAGCAACTAGTCTTCCATTACTCATAACATCTAGCATTGCATATTCTTCAGCTAATCTTATTGGGTTCACTAGAGGGACAATAACACCAGACTGAAGTATACCAGCACTTTTTGTTCTATTAGCAATAACTGCTCCTACTAAATTTGGATTAGGCATTAAACCATAAGGACTCATATGATGCTCGTTACATCCAATCCAGTCAAAACCAGCATCTTCAGCAGCTATTTTATCCTCTAAATAGTGATTAAATAATTTAGCACCTTTCTTGGGATCAAATTGTTTATTGGAAACAGGCCAGTCTTGGCCAGCTTTATCTATTCCTGTATATGGCATATGATGAGTGTATGAAAATCTCATAAAATTTACTCCTATTTTTGAAACTATATCACCAAAGAAGATATTATTGTACAAATTGAATTTTTTTGTTCGCATGGTGGACAAAATTGCATATGTTTTTTTGATTGTATAGTTCTAATAGTTTAAAATAGAAATATGAATTCTGATTGGCACTATAAATCAATTTTTGAAATACATAATGATTACAAAAATCTAGATATCCTTCCTTCAGAATTAGTCTCTTATTTTTACGATCGTATTGAAAAGCTTGATCCAGTTCTCTCTGCCTTCATTTGTCTTACAAAAAATGAAGCCTATAAAGAAGCAAAAATCATAGATAATTACGTAAAAAAAGGTAAATTTATTTCCCCTTTAATGGGTATTCCAATTGCTTTGAAAGATATTTGTGATATCAAGGGATATCCCACAACGGGTGGATCTAATTCAAGAAGAGATTTTGTTCCTAAAAAAAATTCAACAATTGTAAAAAAACTAAAGGATTCTGGGGCAATTATTGTTGGAAAGTTAGCTTTAACTGAAGGGGCGTTTATTGAGCACGCTTCAAGAATGCCAGAGCCAAAAAATCCATGGAATTTAGAATATAGTACTGGAGTATCATCATCAGGCGCTGCTGTAGCTGTAGCTGCAGGCTTGTGCACCCTTGCAATAGGTTCAGATACAGGGGGTTCTATTCGCTACCCTTCTATATGTTGTGGAGTGACAGGAGTAAAGCCAACTTTTGGAAGAGTAAGTACATTTGGTATAATGCCCTTAGCTCCTTCATTAGATCATATTGGTCCAATAGGGAGAAACGCCCGAGATTGTGCCGCTTTAATGAATGTAATTTCAGGGCATGATCCAGATGATCCAAATTCAAGTTTTGCTGATATTAGAAACTATTTATCTACTTTTGAATTAGATATTAAAGGCTTGAAAGTTGGGTATGATCCTGAATATAACGAAACTGATGTTGACTCTCAGCTCTATCAGGCAATCAATAAGGCAATGCTTTTTTTATCAGATCTTGGAGTAAGCTTAGTTGAAATCAAAATTCCAAATACAAAAAAAATTACTCCTAAATTTACTGATCTAGTTTCTGCTGAAGCATATTCAGAGAATAAAGAACTTTTAGAGAGAGGTAATGAACTTGGTCAAGTTTATAAAGAACTTTTGATAAATGGCTCAAAATTAAATAACGACTCTTATGTTAAGCTTTTAAAAAGTTCAAGAGAGTTTAGTAATCAGTTAAGTAAAGTTTTTAATTCTGTTGATATAATTATATGCCCTCCTTGGCCAACAGCTGCCCTTAACAAAACAATTGACTCATTAGGGGATATAAATAACCAGGGCGATTTATTAAGATTTACAGTTCCATATAATATATCAGGCAATCCCTCAATTACTATACCCTCTGGTTTCAATAAAGAAGGTATGCCTCTAGCATTTCAGCTCATTTCATCACACTTTAAAGAAGAAAAATTATTTCAATTGTCAAATGCATATCAGTTGAATACTTCGTGGCATTTAAAGCATCCAGATATAAAATATTAGATATGAATCATATGAATTTTTTAGTCTATAAAGGGCAAATTAATATCATTGATACTGATGGGAAAACTTATGACTATGAAAATTTTATTATTACTAGAAATCCAGATGGATCCAGGACTTTAAGAGCAGTATCTCGCTCTCCGAATAGAGATTTATTAAGAGATGTTTATCAGAAGGAGTCTAAATATTGGCAACCAATAGAGGCGTTTGGTAATTTATATTATAAGAATAAATATGAAGGTTCTATTCAAAGAAAATTAATCGATGGAGATTTGCATTCATGGTTATGTAAACCAAATGGAAATTATGATCATAAAGTTTTTTCTATAAAAAAAAAATGTAATTTTAGGTTTTCATGCAATTTTTCATGAAGCATGGAAGATGAGGATGGTTGGTAAAAGAAAAAATGAATATAACGAAATTTTAACTTTTACTGTTTCAGATACATGGAATGGTAGAACAATTAGTCATGGAACTATATTATCCTCAACAGCACGATACGAAGGCATAGAGAAAGTTGACGTATCAGCAGGAAAATTCCTTTGTGATAAATTTATTTGGCTTACTCCTTTTGGTAAGGAGCTACTAATATGGTCTCACGGGGATGACTCTATTTTTATAAAAATGCAAGTTATTAAAGGAAATAACAAGGGTGTTATTTATGAGTTATCAAATTTTGAAAAATTCTAATTTATTTAAACCATTACAGCTTTAGCAGACATGCAAATTTCATTTTTTAAATTAGTAGCGTAGACATCGATAGTTCCATTGTCTTTATCTTCGTAGAGATTAAGCATAAATTTCTCTATGTCAAAGATGGGCTTAATTGCTCTAAATTCAAATTTTTTTATATGCTTTTGAAGAGTATTCTCACAAAAATGCATTAAAAAGGTTGCTGTTAAAGGTCCATGAACTACTAATCCTGGGTAACCTTCCTTATCAATTGAGTATTTCCTATCATAATGAATTCTATGGCCATTAAAAGTTATTGCAGAGTACTTAAATAACATAACTGGGTCCGGTATAATTTCCTTCTTTAGACAAGTAGATAAAATATTATTCTCTAATTGTTTTCCTAAGATATTTTTATTAGTTAATTCAGTTTTATTTGGAGCTTCTCTGTATACAATATTGTTAATTTGTAAAATAGACGTCTTACCATCAACTATATATTTTTCTTCTAAATTAACAAAAAGAAGTTCACCACTTTTTCCTTTTTTTTCAGAAATAGATTGGATTTTCTGCTCTCTCAAGACTTTATCACCAATTTTTATATCTTTAAAAAAAGTAATACTTGATCCAGCAAACATTCTCCTTGGAAGATTTGGTGGATCAGGCATAAACTTACCCCTTTTAGGGTGCCCATCTTCTCCAACCTCGCTCATAGGGACATGGGGTTGAAAAAAACACCAGTGTGAACCAATGGGTATAGGATCTCCTTCTCTGGGGGGAGGGCATACTCTATTAAGAACATCATAGAATCCCCATATTGGTGCGATTGTAACTATATCTGTTGCTTTAGAAACTTTGTTCAGGAAATCTTTATAATTACTAATAGAATTTTCAACCATGAAATACTACTCTTTCAAAAAAATTAATTTTGGAAGTCAATTAAATCTAAATCAACTAATTTTTTTAATGTACTTAAAGAAAAACCAGCATTATTAAATTTTTTTAAGCTTTTCTGTATTTTATCTTTAGGTTCATTTCTCAATTTATCTAATGATATATTTTTTTTTCTAGCAAATATTAATGCTGCGTTATAATCAAGATCCTCATTAGAGTTAGAGTCAATATGATTTTCTGAAATATTGGAGATAGCAATTCTAATATATTCATCTGAAATTCCAAAATTTTTAAGCTTGCCATAGATCATTTTTGATGATTTGCCAGACCTAAAAAGAGAAAGAGCTTTAGATTTTGAAAACTCGAGATCATCTAATATTTTATTTTCCTTTAGTTTTTGAATAGTCAGATTAATCCATTGGTCTACTTCATCAATGATTAAGGTATTATTTTTTGATAATTTAATTAATTTTTTTTTAATCACCTTTTCAAGATTCTTACTAGATGAAGAGTATTTACTTAAATAATACAATGAATAGTTATAAATCCACTCTTGAGATATATTTATTTCTTTTTTTTTATTTTTAGAAATCATAAGACTATAAATAAAAAAGACCCAGGTAATCATACCTGGGTCTTTTAATGAAAGAGCTAAGAACTAGCCCTGACGCTTATTGTAAAGATAAAGAAGAATGGCGAGTGCAATCAGGCCTACTAAGCCGCTGTCGCCGAGCTGCTGAATCAATCCAGTTAAGTTACCGACAATGTCTCCTGGAAGGAAAACAACTTGTCGTCCGAATAAAATTTGTAGCACAACTCCAAGAGCGATAAGTGCAAGCACAATTTCTGTAATCTTGGAAATCCAGCCATTAATACGATCTAACCAGTCAGGCATTTGAGTCCTCCTCTGATCGGGTTCATGGACCATAACAAAGTAACAACATCATTATTGTTACGTTTCTTGACCCCGGTCCAAAATGATTTAGTCAAGAAGTGCCGGAATCATAAATAGTGAGTGAAAGATGTCAATTAAATAGCCAGATTTCTGAATATTATTCTTATTTGGCCTCTACATGTAGCAGTGCTTAGCTAAAAAGTGCATAAATCTAGGATATTTTCATCAAAATAAAATAAATATTATGTAAAATAAGGACTAAATGGATGAAAAATAAATGATATCAATTTGTAAGTGTTGCATAAATAACACTAATTTAGCTTCTTATCTTATTAACCGTTCTATTAATTTCATCTAAACCAAGCGCATGGTTTGTTTCCTCCAAAGATGCCATTTTATCTAACCATGAGGAAGAGTCTCCCAATTCTCTCAAATCAGACAAAAACATTGATAGCTGTTTTGTAAGTATCCTTATCATACTGGAAGGAAAAAGTATTACCTGATAACCAATATCTTCAAGTTTTTTTGCAGGCATTAGTGGAGTTTTGCCTGTCTCAGACATATTTACCATATGTACACCAGGTAATTCGCTAATTTGAGATTTCATTTCATCCTCGGACTCTATTGCATCCATAAATAAAATATCTGCCCCAGCCTCGTGATAAGCTTCAAGACGTTTAATAGCTTCCTTAAAACCGTGAGGTGACCTAGCATCAGTTCTAGCTATAATCTTAAATTCATTTGTTCTTCTAGTATGAACAGCTGCTTTTATTTTTTCAACTGCTACTTCAATAGGTTCAATTATCTTACCATCCATATGACCACACTTTTTAGGCCATTTTTGATCTTCAAGCTGGATTGCCGATACTCCTAATGTCTCAAGCTTTTGTACTGTTCTCATGACATTTGGAATATCGCCATATCCGGTATCGCAATCAACAATCAAAGGAAAGGAAGTAGCTCCCCTTATAGCGCTAACATTTGTCTCAATCTCATTTAATGCTATTAAACCAACATCAGGAACTCCATAAGCAGCAGCAGCTGTAGCGTACCCTGAAACATACCCTGCTTCAAAACCTGCTAACTCTGCTAATCTAAGCTCTAAAGCGGTACCTCCACCAGGAACAATTATAGATTTATTATTATTTATGAGTTCTCCTAATTTATTTTTTTTCATTCCTAGTCCTAATTTTTACTAATCAATAATAATGGATAAAGAATTATTTTCTTCAAAACATGCTAGATTCTTTAATGCACTTACTTCGGGTCTTGGTTCAGTATACTGCATGATTACATCTTTGAAAGTTTTATTATTTTTTTTTATTGAAAGGTAATTTGAAATACCTTTATACGGACACCTGAATATTGTTTCAGAAAAAACTAATTCTGCTTCAATTTCATATATTGAAAAGAAATACTTAGGGTTTTTATTAGTTTCAAATAATATAAATGATCTATTAGTTGATAGAATAACCTTATCATCTAATAAAATTTTAATATTTCTTGAAGATTTTATTACATCTAATCTAACATATGGATCTCTTGGATGAGAAAATATTTCCTCTGCTTCCTCATACCAATTATCAAGTTTGTTCCAATAAAAAGCCAAAAGTCCTGAAATATCTTTTTGACCATCAATAGGTTCTTCATAACTCCAAGCAAAATCAATAATATTATTGTTTTTGTATTTATAGTCCCAGTAAGTTGCTGTTCCTTTGAATGGGCAAAAAGTAGATTTATCATTTTTTGAAAGTAAGTTCATTCTGACACAATTTTTTGGAAAATAATATGTAGGAAGGTGTCCATTTTCTAATAAAATAAAAGTATTTTTAGAGGAAATAATTGTTTCATTAAATATTCTTCCTCTAATCCATTTTGCTGATTTTTCCAGAACTAAATTTTGATTATTTTTTTTTAATCTCGGTCCAGAATGATAATTCTCGATCCTTTTATTTGCGTCTAATTCTTTAATTATCATTATAACCTCAATGTAAAACTATTTAATTATATAAATATTTGATTAAATAAGTATATTTATATTCTCAATTTAATTATTTTTTTGTCAATAAATTACATTTAAAAAAGGGTTAATTCATGGATGATACAATTAGTGGTAAGGTGGCTGTTATTACAGGCGGTGGAAGGGGTTTGGGAAAAGCAATGGCTTTAGGTCTTGTTTCTGAGGGAGCTAAAGTTGCTATTACTGCTTCGAGAGAAGGACAAGAATTGGACCAAACAGCTAAGGAGTGTAAAAAAATAGGGGGAGAAGATTGTGTATTAACTATTCAAGCCGATGTTTCTGATTACTCCAAGTGCAAAGTGGCTGTTGAAAAAGTAATAAGCCAATGGGGATCGATAAATATCTTAATTAATAACGCTGGTAGAGGAATGACTTATGTAGATAAGGATTTTGTAAAGAATAGGCCGAAATTGTGGGATATTCAGACAGAATCTTGGAAGATGATTGTTGACACTAATTTAAATGGAATTTTTAACATGTCCAAGCTTACTATTCCGATAATGATTAAAGAAGGTTGGGGAAGAATAATAAATATTTCTACAAGTTTGATGACTATGCAAAGGAAGGGCTATAGTCCATATGGCTCAACAAAATGGGCTGTAGAGGGTCTAACTTGTATATTGGCTCAAGATCTTGAGGAAACAAATATTACTGCTAATATTCTCATCCCCGGTGGAGCTACTGATACTGCAATGATACCTGGAGATGTAGGGGATAAGTCAAGAACGGGGGCAGATGGTAATTTATTTGAGCCTGATATAATGGTTAAACCATCCCAATATTTAGCTTCAGAGCTCTCTGACGGTAAAAATGGTTTAAGGTTTGTTGCGAAGCTATGGGATAATGAAATTTCTATTGATGAAGCAGCAAATAATTCAAGCTTTGATATCAAAAGAAACAGAACTTATTAATTTTTTTCCAGTTTTGAAATTTCAAAAGTTTAGAGAATTTTTGACCTGTCTTCATATGATTTAAATTCTATATAATTATTTGATGGGTCAGATATAAACATATTAGCTACCTTTCCAACGTTATCATGATATTTAATATTTGGTGAGATTTTGAAAGGAACTCTTTTTGCTTTTAGCTTTTCAACTAGTTTGTGCCATTCATTCCATTTCATAATAATCCCAAAATGCTTTATAGGCTCAATAAAATCTATATCCTCTTCAATAATTTTCTCGGTTTCACTAGGTTCTTCTATTAAAACCAACTGGGACCCAAAGAAGTTAATTACTGTAAATTTATCGCCTCGAGACTCAATTCTTTCTTTACAATCAAGAATATTAGAATAAAAACTCGTTGCTTCAATTAAATCATCTACTGCTAGTGCCACGTGGAATACATTATCCTGCATAATTTTACTCCCAATATATAAAAAAATTACAGAAAGTATTGACTAAATATATTTCGTTACGTGTAATACGCCATGCCTGGACCACATGATATAGGTGGACGTAACTTAGGTCCAATAAATTTTATCGAAAAGGAAAAATCTTCCTTAGATAAACGTATAGACATTTTGCAACGCCTTATTGGCTGGGGTGGTGCAAAAGTATATAGAGTTGACGAGTTGCGTTTTAAAATAGAAGGGCTATCCAAAGAAGACTATACAAAATTCAAATATTATGAAAAATGGCTTTATGCTATCTATAATCTATTAGTTGATAAAGATGTCCTCACTGATAGAGAAATTAAAGAAAAAATAAGTTCTTACAAGAATGAGGAAAAGAAAAATTTTTAAATTTAATTTAGGAGATGAAGTATTAGTTTTAAATTATGATCCTCCGGGTCATATTAGGACACCCTCGTATTTAAGAGGAAAAAAAGGGGTGATAGAATTTAGGCATGGAATATTCAGAGATCCTGAAAAACTTGCTCTGGGCAAGCCGGGGTTGCCTAAAAAAGCTCTTTACCTGGTAAAGTTTAAACAAAAAGATGTTTGGGAATCGTATGAAGGGTCTGATAAGGATTCGATTGCAGCTGATATTTACGAGCATTGGTTAAAATTATATAAATAGAGATTTTTATGGAGGAAAAATAAATTTATGTCTCACGATCATGAAAAAACTTATGATGAAATTAGACTTCCAGATGAAATGGAATTGTTGGAAAGAGCAATAAGGGAGTTGTTAATTGAAAAAGGTGTTTTCTCCGCAGATGATTTTTCAAAGCAAATGCAGGAATCAGAAAAAATTTCTCCCGCTGATGGGGCTAAAGTTGTTGCGAGAGCTTGGTCTGACCGAAACTTTAAAAGAGATTTAATTCGAAATCCAAAGTTAGCATTATCAGAAATGGGTTATAATGTCGGTGCTCCAGAGCCTAATTTAGCTGTAGTAGAACAAACTGAAAAAATTCATCATGTGGTGGTTTGCACGTTATGTTCATGTTATCCCAGATCTCTACTTGGGCCACCTCCTGAATGGTACAAAAGTCTTGAATATAGATCTAGGGTTGTCATAAACCCTAGAGAAGTTTTAGAAGAATTTGGAACAAAGATAGATGACGGTATTGAAATTAAAGTTTTAGATTCAACTGCGGATCTTAGGTATTTTGTATTACCCAAAAGGCCTGAGGGAACAGAAAATTATAAAGAGGCTGAGTTAGCTGAGCTTGTCTCTAGAGACAGTATGGTAGGCGTTAGAATTCCACAGAAGCTCTAATCAAATTTTTATTTTATAGCCTCTGTAAAATTTAAATACATGTTTAAATAAATAATTTTTAATTTTTTTAATTTAATCATTAACTAGAGGAAGAGATTATGGTGAAAATTGCTGCAAATATTGAAGTTGATTTTAGTAGATTGGGTCCATCAGAAGGATCATCAATGGTAGTAGTCGGAGGTTGTGGTGGAATGGGGCGATCAATTGTTAAAGCGGCAAGCGATTCAGGGGTTGAAGTTACTGTATTTGATCTGCAAGCATCTTTTGAGAAACACCCTACTGATGATTGTGTTGATTTTAGACCTATTGATGCGACAGATGAAAGAAGTGTGAAGCAAGCTTTTGCAGAATATTCTTCAAAAAAATCTATTGACTCATTAATCAATTTGGTTGGTTTTAAAAATGATTTAATATCCGTGCAAGAACTTAGTGTAAGTGGTTGGGACGAAGTCATTGAAGGTAATCTGAAGTCTGCATTTTTAGTATGTAATGCGGTAATTCCTCTAATGTCTGATCAAGGTTCAATAGTTAATGTTGCAAGTGGTTTAGCTACAAGAGTTCTCCCTGGTTACTCGCCATACTCTGCTTCAAAAGCAGGTTTAATTGCTCTCACAAAAGGGATAGCTATAGAGAATGCTCCTAGAATAAGAGCAAATGCAGTTGCTCCAGCTGCAGTTAAAACTGCATTTTTAGCAGGAGGTACAGGTAGAGTTGAAAATGAGGATGGTGATTGGGATTTAGATTATCAAAAATATATACAAAATATTCCATTAGGAAGATTAGGTGAAGTTGATGATGTAGTTGGGCCTATTCTTTTTCTATGTGGTTCATCTTCAAGGTATATGACCGGACAAGTGTTATGGGTAAATGGCGGTGGTTTAATGCCATAGAGATTAATTTATATAGTTTATGCAAAAAAATGTTTAATTCTCAGTGACAAAATTAAATTTTAAATTTAATTTAGGTGTAATTTAATAAAATTTTTTGAATAAATTAAAAAAATAATATAAAAAAACAAAATTTTATAAAAAAATAATGAAAAATTGAATATTTGGAACTAATTTTTACAATTTTTTGTAAGATAGTTTGCAAAAAACAAAAAAAGAGTTTAAAAAAATAAAACTATTTTGTTTTAATTGTATTTTTAAAATAAAGTTTGTTGTTACATTTTAAAAATTGTAATATTGAAACAATTTAGTATGTTTAGTATTTTGGTGAGTTGGGGAAATTTTTTCCCTTTTTAATAACTTGGGTAATAACTACACGGAGGGTTGGCATGGCGAAAGCTACAACCAAGAAAAAAGCCGCAAAAAAGAAAACGGCTCGAAAGAAGTCAGCGGCAAGGAGGACAACCCGAAAGGCTGCTAAACGTAAACCAGCTAAAAAAGCAACAAAACGTAAGGTAGCAAAGAAAAAAGCACCTAAGCGTAAGGCTGCAAAGAAAAAAGCACCTAAGCGTAAGGCTGCAAAGAAAAAAGCACCTAAGCGTAAGGTTGCAAAGA
>MDTD01082610.1_pt1 | contig 98645 bp, 52 predicted proteins | sample 811221 | NCBI WGS metagenome assembly MDTD01 (sample SAMN05326646, study PRJNA326480) | marine metagenome | isolation source: seawater | place: Pacific Ocean: South West | collected 2011
GATCGCCGTCCACGCGACGGCGCGCGCGAGCGCGCGCGGCGTCACAGACGTCATCGCCGACGTCGACGCGCGCGCTCGATCGCCTCGACGCATCGCGCGCGCGAGGCTCGCTCTGCGGTCGAGCGCCAGCCTCAGAGTTTGATGCGCGGCGATCGCCTCGCGCGCGCGCTCACACGGGTCGCCCTCGCCCGTCCACCGTCGCTCGCGTCGTCCCCGTCCGCGCTCTCGCGCTGCTCTCGCGTCGGCGTCGCGCGAATCTCCCCGCCGCGTCGCGCGCGCGCGAACGTCTCGGTGGGGCGCGTCGGCATGAGCGACGATGTCGCGACGAACGGCGCGGCATCGGCGCGCGTGGTGACGTACAACGTGCTGAGCTCGCACTTGGCGGAACCGACGTACTTCACGCACTGTGATCCGGACGATTTACGCGCGGAGACGCGGCTGACGCGGGTCATGGAGAAGCTCGACGCGGAGACGGCGCGGCGAGCGGTGATCGGTCTGCAGGAGGTGTCGATGACGTGGGCGGGTCCGTTGCACGCGTATTTCGCGGAGCGGGGGTACGCGTTCATCGTGTCGCTGTATGGCAAACCGTTTAATAATTATATGGGCGTGGGATTGGCGGTGCCGACGGATGCGTACGACGTCGTCAAGAGCGACATCGCTCGACTGAGCGACACGGTGAAGTTTCCGAAGGCTCCGAATAAGGATGTCAATCTCGGACCGTTGACGCCGGTGTATAAATTGATCGTGCAGAAACCGGTCAATCTGTGGCGGAAGATATGGGATTACAGACCGCCGAGCGATGAGTGGCAGACGGCGCGGGGAAGGTTTAACTCGATTTTGTACGCCACGCTCAAGTGCAAAAAGACGAATGTCTCGTTCGGGGTGTCCACGTATCACATGCCTTGCATGTTCCGAACCGCGACTGATCGACGGGTGATGGTGATTCACGCCGGGATCGCCGCGCAATACGCGTTGAATCAATCGGAGGGGTTGCCGACGGTGTTGATGGGGGATTTCAACTTGAAGCCGGGCGACGCGGGTCACACGCTCATCACGACTGGAGACTTGGACGAATCGCACGAGGGTTACCCCATCATGCCCGCCGGATACACCGGGAAGCCGTTCAACGTCAAGCCGGCGAAGAAGATGGAGAGCGCGTACGTTCGCGTGAACGGCGAGGAGCCAAACTTTACGAACAATGCCCAAATCAAGGATGACGATCCGTTCATCGACACCTTGGATTACATTTTCGTTACGGACGACGTGGAGGTGACGGAAGTGCTCGATCTTCCGCATCGAGATTCCGTGACAGGTCCGTTCCCCGCCGCGACTGAGCCGAGCGACCACATCATGCTCGCGGCGACGCTGCGCATCAAGTAAAGCGTCTCGGCTTCTCCTTCGCGTCTGCGCGATTAGCAACTTCTAGTAGTCGAAAACGATTGGTGGCCAAACACTTTTAATAGTCAAAGAAATTGTCGGTCTCTCGGTGTCTCATCGCGTCGAGGGTGCGTGGGTGGTGGTCGCGGTTGCTTTTGTGTATCTAGAGTACCTCTGTAGTTGAAAAAACCTATCGCGTACTCATCGCGTTCCGTTCCGTCTAAAATGTTAGAGTGCCCGACTACTTCAACTTCTTTTTCAGACGCAACTGATTCGTGTGTCCGCAAGACTTCTTACGGCAGTTGGTCGCACGCGGCGGAAGGCGAGCATAGCACCTGGGAAAAGAAAGAAACGTCGCGCGTCAGTCTGCGAACCGTGGCGAGGGATGTCTCACACGCGAATGACCGGCATTGAGTAGAAAGCCTCAAAGTCGGCAAAGTGAATGGAGTGAAGTAAATCTTGGGCAGCTCGCATCGACGCGCACACATCGCTGGACGAATCCAGCGCGAACGCCACAAGTGAGTTCGCCGCCCTTCGGGTCGCGATCGCTTCGAGGTCAAACTACTTACTTGCGGCACACAGCACGGTCGCAGTTCGTCTTCTTCGCCAACACAACAAGAGACGGCTCAATGATACCACCACGCAAGCGCAACACCAAGTGGAGCGTGGACTCCTTTTGGATGTTGTAATCCGCCAACGTGCGGCCATCCTCGAGCTGCTTGCCCGCGAAGATCAAACGCTGCTGATCCGGCGGGATTCCCTCCTTGTCTTGGATCTTCGCCTTCACATTGTCGATGGTGTCCGAAGACTCCACCTCCAAGGTGATGGTCTTACCCGTGACTACGCGGCAGAAAACAAAGGTCACGCGGTCAGTCATCCGTCTCGGTCGGTCATCCGTCTCGATCGTCATCTCAGCAGTCTCCCCCTCAGCGACTCGATTCTCATCCATCCACGAAATCGTCGACGTTCCGAGCGCTCGCGCGCGCGAATCGCGCGTGAAATATTCGTGTAAAATATTTTCACCCCTCTTCGTTCGCCGCGCGCGCCCTCGGACGCCGTCTTCGCGCGTCTTCCCGCGCGTTCTCATCGCGCGAGCTAGGGCTTCGCGAGAAGATCGTTCATCGCATCTTCGCCCACCCCGTCGCTCGCGACGCGCCCACGCGCGTCGCGTCGCGTCGAGACGTTAGAGAACATCGCGTCGCATTCGTTCGAGCGTTCGCATCGCGTCGCGCACGTACGCGTCTTGACGAAGATTTGCATTCTGACCCGGCACTCAATGGCGGCCTCGGACGCGCGAGATGGCGGTGACGTTCGCTCGGGCTCATCGAGATGAGTGGGGGTCGCGGCGAATCGTGACTCAAGGATTTCATGATTTTGATGTGTTCGAGGCGCGGAGAGACGGAGGGACGAGGACGGGAGACGAGAGAGGGACTCAAGCGACGATGATTACATACGTTCGAGAGGTTCAATCATGAGCAGACGCAGACCGTTGTCCATGACTTGCTTGAAGCATTTGCACGCGTGGATGCGCGCGTGCATGGACGCGGTCTCGTTCCAGCCGGCGTCGAGTTGGCTTTGAACCGGCATCATGCGAACGCCGGCGGGGCCGTACCAGCCGGAAGCGGCGCGGACGAACATGTTGAGGAAGTCGCAGACTCTGTGCATGCCGTAGGAGGGCAAAGCCGGGGGTTTGGGCAACGTCGGCATGGCGGCATCGGTAATCATGCTGGCGAACGGGAGGACGAAATCGAGGAGCAAAGCCCACTCGCGATCGTCGTCGAGCTTGGTGAAGTCCACGGAATCGATCGAGCACAACTTTTCCAACACGCCAGACTCGGCGCGATCGTTAAACTTACGGATCACGGAGTTGAGACGAGTGGAGTTGTACAAGATGAACGGCGCCGAAGCATCCTCAAAATCGGTAATCTTGGCGATGTCAAAGTTGATTTGCGTCATGCAACTCACAGACAACAGAGCGTATTTCATCGCCGCCGTCGAGACTTCGTGGGTCACGGTATCGAACATCTCCGCGGAGATGTCTTCACCCTTCTCCTTGTACTTCTTGTCCATCTTTTCGCGAATCACCTCCTTGAGGTCTTCGTACAAGTCATCCGCGAGCAAGTAACGGCCTCGGCGACCGCTCATCTTACCCGTCGTCAACTTGACGAGATCGTAAGACAAGTGGTACTGTCGACCCTCCATCTCGGGGTTCATCATGGCCATGGCCAAGGCTACCTTTTGCTGCGCCAAATCTTGCTCGCTACAAATAATGTTGAGAATCAAATCGCTCATCGACGCCTTCTTGAACGAGTACACGATGTCTCGGTAGGTGTAAAGCGTGGAGCCGTCCGGACGAAGGACGTAAAGCGGCGGGGACTCCTTTTGGTAGCCACCCTTACCGATCTTGAAGCCCATGTCCGTGATGAATCCCGCCATGTCGAGGTACGCTCCTTGTGGAACGCCCTTGTCGTTGCACTGCGTTTGCGGAACGTAGTAGTCGCTATTTTGCATAATCTCCAAAACCTTGGCGTTGGAACCTTCCCAACCGAGCTCAGATTCAAAGTCGAATCGGTCGTGCTGCACACCGTACGTAGAGAGTGTCTCTTGCACGCCGGTGAGGCAATCGCAAACCATTTTACGGAAAATTTCAATTGCCCACGGTTCCTGTCTCTCGTACGCCAAGTTGAGCTTACCGGCGTCCACCTTGATGTCATCGACGCCACGAATATCTTCAATCATAACGGCCATCATGTCCGCGAATCGCCCTCGGAGATCTTGGTAAATGTCGAAATATTCAGCGACGCCCTTTTCCTTCTTCTCGTCGCCCGCCACAGCCTCGAGAGACTTCTTCATGAGTGCATCGACGGCGTCTTTACCCGCCTTGCACGCGTCCTGCGTCGGAAAAAATAATGAAACGCATCGGTCAGTTTCTTTGTCACTCGCCCACGCGACCACTCTCGCGATCTTTCGATATCCGACGGCTCATATTGTCAGAGGTGATTGTTGTTTCTCCATGGTCCAAGTAAGAAAGAGAGTTAAAAATAAACACATTAATCATAGCCGTCGTCGCCTCTCGCGTCGCGCGTCATCGCATCGCACGACATCACGTCACGCACGCACCTCGAGATCTCCGGGCTTCACGCCCACTTGCTGCAATTCTTGGCACGTGTTCATCACTGCGTACATGGCGCCGATCCAGTGATCGACCTTCATCGACGGCGTCATCTTATCGTGCACTCTCGAGTATGCCAACGCGGTCAGACCAATCTGCGCCCCCAAATCATTCACATAAAACGCCTCCTTAACGTCGTGTCCGCACGCCTTCATCATTCTCGACAAGTGCGCCCCGATCATGACGTTTCTCAAGTTGCCGATGTGCAACGGCGCGTTCGGATTCGAGCTCGTGTGCTCGATCACCACCCTTTTCCCCTTGGCCGCGTTCGTGTGACCGAACTTCATCCCTTGACGCGTCACCGCCTTCATCGTCGCCGCGAACACCATCGGTCGGTTCAACTTGAAGTTTACGTACACCCCCGCCGCCTCGCACGCCACGATCACCCCCGGCGTCTCTCTCGCGTCCAACGATCGTTGAAACTCCACCGCCACCTCCTCCGCCACCTGCTTCGGATTCAGCTTACGCTTGGACGCAAACTGCGCCCACTGCGTGCACGCATCGGCGTTCTTCGTGCGCACGCATCGCGGAAACGCGCTCGCATCCGCCTCGCCCGGGTACTTTTGCACCACGAACGCCCCGAGCTCGCGATCGCACGCGTCCAGGAGCGCGCGCAGCGGGTCCTCACCGTCGACGATCTCATACGTCGCCGCCATCTCCGTCTCTCACCGACGAATGAATCGCGAGACGGATTCTCACGTCTCGTCGGCGCCTCCTCGCGCGCGTCATCCGTCGATCGGGGCGCGCGATTCGTGTCCCACGCGCACGCCGCCTTTCCACCGGTCACGACTCAAAGAAGTGTCCCTCCACCGCCGCCACCGCGCGCGCGGGACACCCTCGCACGCACACATGGCGTTCATCACACGTACAGTACGTTACAAAACAACGTACACGAGACCACGAATCGCCGAAACGATCCACGACGTGTGCGTATCCACGATCGGATCTCGCGTGGTCGCTTTTCGCGGTCGCCACGTGGACCCCTTGGGTGGGACGATGGACGAGTCATGACCGGTCGTTTCCACGCGCACGACGCGCCCACGCGCGCGAGGGCGGCTCGAGGGCGCTCGAGGGTGGATCGATGGAGACGTCGATCGGCCCTATCGAGACGGTGTACGGGGAAAAGCGACGAAAAAGAAAAGGAAAAGTCGTGTCGTGAAGACGCGCGGAAAAGTGCGCGGGCGCTCGCGCGGGAGGGATGGCGGCGGCGAGCGAGCGACGGAAGGGCAGAGGACGCCGCGACGGTGGACGGGAGCGCGCGTATATATATTTTATTTTCATCCGCGCGTCGTCGTCGTCGGCGCGGTCGTTCGTTCGTGTCGTAGGGGACGGAAGGTGACGCGCGCGAAGGGGCGCGAATCCACCGCGGAAGAACCCGCGTGTAACGGCACGACCGTCGACGCGCGGACGCGCGCGCGCGGACGGCGAGCGACGCGGATCGAGCGAAGAGGGCGCGGTGAAAAATGGCTTCCGTCGATACGTCGCCCGCGCGCGACGCGTTCGTCCCCGGGACGTCGCCGACGGCGCGCGAGGTGGCGGGGGCGTACGACGCGGCGCGTTTCGGTTTCGAGCCGCTCCGCGACGGCGCCGCGAAGGCGTCGCCGACGCCGCGGAGCGGTGGACGAGGCGCGCGCGGCGCGACGACTTTACCCACGAATCGCGTGGGCGCGCTCGTGCGCGCGTTCGGCGCGCACGTGCGCGCGACGGAGACGGACATCTTGAAGAAGTGCGAGCGGCTGGTGGATCCCACGAGCGTTGGGTTCTTTGAGCTCTCCAAGGCGCGTCTCGGCGTCGTACTCTCGATGGAGCGATTCGCGAGGAAGACGGAGAGAGCGCGCGCGAGAAAGTGAGAGGGAATGTGTGCGCGCGAATGAATCGACCGACTGACGACTCGACGCGTTCGAACGAACAGGTGAAAGCGGTGTTGGAGATGCTTCGCGACGAGGGACGACTGGCAGCGGAGACGGACGTCTCGGGCGAAGACGCGCGCGAGAATCGACGAACGACGCGAACGAGCGCCAAGAAGGGCGACAAGAAGTCGGTGCTGATCGTCGATGACGTCGCGTGCGTGCGTAAATTTCACGCGGGACAGATCGGAAGGCTCGGGTACCAGAGTATCGAGGCGGGCGAGGGCACCGAGGCGCTGCGACTGTACGGGGAGAATCACGCGGGGATTCAAGGCATCTTATTGGATTTGATGATGCCCGTGATGGATGGATACTCGACGGCGAACGAGATTCGAGCGCTGGAGGAAAAGCAAGATTTGCGACGGATGCCCATCATCGCCGTGACCTCGCTCACCGATCAAGAGATGAAGGCGAATAGCAAGTCGACGGCGTTCGACGGACACGTCGATAAACCGACATCCATGTCGAAACTGGCGACTATTTTCGAATCGATGCGCATGGTCCCGGACGTGTCTCCGTTGGACATGCGATCAATCGTCGCTTCGAAAGATGCGGAGACGGCGCCGCACGGTTTGAAGAGGTTACACCGTTCGAAGACGACGTCGAGCAGCAATATTAATTCAGACAAGAACGACTCGAAGAACGGTTCCAACGAGGGGAGCGAGGAGAAATGTCAACGAGGTTCGGACAGTAATGGAGACGCGCGTTCGAGCGGTGATTCGGGAAACGATTTGACGAGATTGGATGGTCTGGACAACAGCGCGAAACGACCGAACGATAGAGGTACAAACTCCAAGGAATACGTCGCGGGCGATGGGAGCAACGACGGATCGAGCGACGCCTCACGACAAGGGTCGGCGCACGACAGCGAGGAAAAGAGCACGATGGACAAAACAGCGAATCAAAATCGTCCGCAAAAAGCGAACGCGGCGCACGTAAAGGCGCAAGCGGCCCCTGTAAATATACCATCACCGGATTCAGAGGCGCCCATCAGAAAGGGCGGCAACGCGCCGGTGCCGGCGCCTACGAAAACCGATCCCAAGAGCAAGGACGATCCAAAGGCGAAAGATGCGACGAAGAAAACCGCGGCAGCTCACGTTCATCGCTCATGCGCGAGATGCGGCTCCGATGAGACGCGATTCTGTTATTACAATAATGGATTGACGGCGCAGCCCCGGTACTTTTGCCGCTCGTGTCAACGATACTGGACTGAGGGCGGAGCGCAGAGAAACTTGACCAAAGGTAGTGGGAGACGGAAAGACAATAAACACGCCCCTCGCACGGATTCACAGGCGGGCACCGGCAAGGATGCGAATCGTGATTTGCGAGGCGCTCCGGGTACGTTCGCGACTGGCTCTCAAGCCCAAAACGAGATGCAGCGCGCCATAATGGTGCTCATGACGCAAGTCGTCGGCTTCGACGTAGACCACGCTGCGAACAACGCCGGAATGGTCGCTTCTCGAGCTGGCGAAGAAGTGGCACACAATGCGCTACAGGAGCTCGGTCACAGCTCTGAGGCTATTGAAATGGCGATGTCCTTAGCCAAGACAACCGGTTGGCGAATCGGTATATCAGTCTCCGCCGTCGCCACTGCCGCGGTGAGCCAAGGAATGAATCAGTCCGAGATAGCGTCGCTCATCTCCACGCAGTTACCGTTTCTGGCGAACACTCTCGTCAGAGAGGTGACGGATTATATCAAATCTCTTAGAACGAGCGGGAAATCACCGAGTGGCGAATCGAATGATTCGGGTGGGTCTGGCGGCACGGCTGAAAACGGCGAAAAGAGCTCCACGAGCGTACAATCGAACGCCACGGCCACGGGCGTGAGATCCGTGCCATCGGGAGTCTTGTCGCAATTACAAGCCCTTCAAACTCAACTCATGCAGGGTCAAAACGTCAATTTGTCGAGCTTGAGTGCACCCGCGGGAGGAAGGGTGGGAGAACCCATCACGTCTGACGCGAACGCCAAAATTGAAGGATCCGGTATCCTCAAACCGACGCCATCGAGCTGCATGCCCTCGGCGACGCAAGGACAATTGTTGGAACCAGCACAACGAAGCGCGTTTTCCGTACCGACGAGTATGGGTGCTCCCGAATTGTTGACTGCCCTGGGTAACACGCGCGGCGTGACATCACAGCCACCGGCTCAGCAACCGTCCAAATCAGCAGATGCGCTGTTCAAGGCACCGAACCCTGTCAAAGTACCTCGTGGCTCGAAATCTCGAGCGTCGAAGTAATATGGACGTGTGGAATAGTAAAAGTATGTTTCCTCGGCATTGTTGTTATACTATCGTATGTATCTTCATTCTTCATATTTGTTATACTTACATGCCTTGTTATTTCAACGTCCCTTTAATCGGCTCGGCTCGTGAACTCTTTCAACGCGGCCGAATCATCGATGAGCGAACTCTTCCTCGACGGCGGGTCGCGCAACCCGTCTTCGGATGGTTTTCCCAAATCGCGTCCCCACATGAGCGACCGGAAGAAGTTGAAAAATTTGGAGCGATACTGATACGCCACCGATACAAACATGATCAGCGCTGCGCCTGCGATTAAACCAGCCGTGCGTTCGCTCGAAAAGTCGGGCGTGTCATCCATCGGTGTAATCGTGTCATTCGCCGGAGGGCTGACGGGCGTCGACGTCGTCGGTGTGGTCGGGGACGTCGTCGTCGACGGCGGCGGCGGCGGTTGGATCGTCGTCGGCGCCGCGCGAACGTAAGTGAGCATCGACGTCACAGAAGTGAGACCTTCCGACTTTAACGAGTTCACTAACGCATCGTTTCGTAACGCTGCACCGACCGTCATCGTCGTCTCACCGCTACCGCTCGGCACGGCGACGGAGTAATCGACGTCAATCGCTGGCGCTTGCGTCTCAAACAGTTTACGCCGACGAGCGATGACGTCGGTGACTTGAATGATCTGAACGTCCGCTTCACCAACGCCGTTGAGGAAATTCGCGACGCCGCTTCGAAAAGCTCTGCGTCGATCAGAATCGAATTCCTGAGACGTGTAACCGACGAGCGTGGACACCGCGCTGACGACGTTCTCATTCGGTGACGGAGGTTCCGCCGACGGCGGAGGAATTGAAACCATCGGGGGGCTCGGTGTGACGATCACGGTCGGATTCGGAGGAGGACTCGGCGGCGGGCTCGGCGGCGGCGGGCTCGGCGGCGGCGGGCTCGGCGGCGGGCTCGGCGGCGGCGGGCTCGGCGGCGGCGGGCTCGGCGGCGGGCTCGGCGGCGGATTCGGCGGCGGATTCGGCGGCGGACTTGGCGGCGGATTCGGCGGCGGATTCGGCGGCGGGCTCGGCGGCTGACTCGGCGGCGGCGGCGGCGGGCACGTGACGCCACACCCCAATCCACAATCCACCGAACCAATTCCTCGACAATCGCAATTCGTCGACGCATCGTACGCGCTCGATCCGACGTTACATCCGCACCCGTAATCGGTTCTATTCCACGCCTCGTGAAATCTCGACTCGTGGAAACAAGACTGCGGCTCCGCGCTGTCCTCGGGCACGCACGACAGAGATCCGTCGTCTCCCTCGTAACAATGCGTCCAACAAAAGTCGCACGAACACGTCGGGTGATCGTCGCCGTAAAACTTGTCGCAAATCACCTGCGAGTTCCATCCCGCCACGCATCCGATGCCCGCGTTCACGCACCCGTACGACTCTTCGATGGTGTCGTACGCGCGACCGACGCGCGCGAGGGCGAGGACGAGGGCGAGGACGAGCGCGGTCGGTTTCTTCTTCGTCGTCGTCGTCATCGCGCGCGCGGGAACGAGGGGCGTCGCGACGCGGTGTGGTGCGTTCGACGCGCGCGGGCGTTTTTTCCGCGACGGTTCGCCTCCCCCAAAGAAATGCGACGCGATTCGAGAGGTGCGGCTTCGAGCTAGGGTGGTGTCTGGAGTGACAAAGAAAAGACTAAAAATACGGATTGGCGCGAAAGAGATGCGCTCACTGCCGTCGCTTCTTCTTGGAGGAGGATTGTTTCTTTCGCCGCGAACGGTCTTCTTCCTCGTCGTCGTCGGAGGAGGAGGATAATTGAAAATCTTCGACCACGTCGTCGTCGCCTTGGAGAGAATCGTGATCGCCGGCGCGAGACTTGCGTTTCTTGTGTTCGGCGTACGCCTCGTCGCCATCGATGACGACGTCTGAATCGGAATCGTCGTCGCTCTTCGCCGCAAAGTCATCCTCGTCGTCGTCTTCGTCGCCGACGACGTCGTCTTCGCGATCGTCGTCATCCGCGGTGTCTTCTTCGTGTTCCTCATCTTCGCTATCAGACGCCCCAGTCGAGGCTTTCTGTCCGCGCGTGAGTTTGACATCGACGGCTTGCTGCGCGGCGACGCGCTGTTCAGCCTTTTCGTGCAACTGCTTGGCCAATCTCGACATCGGCGCCTTGCCTTCGGCTCTCTCGGCGGCTAAGAAGTTGGCCACCTTGTCTAAATCTTTCGGCGCAAAGTCTACGTTGTCGCGTTTGCGAATCATCCAATTGCTCGTGCGCTCGGCGGCGTCGATCACAGCTTTCGCAGCCTTTTTGAATCGCGTCACGCTCACCGTCTTGCAAAACTTTTTGAGCTCGCGCGTGGGAATGTGGGCGAGTTCCGGGAACGCCGGCGAGTAGGCATTCTGATGCAAATGCTCCGCGAGAGCCTCCATCGATGACTCCACAATGACGTCTTGCACACCGGGAACGCGTAAATCTTGCTTGGCCAGGCGCAGGACGATCGTGAAATCCGGTGGATGACTCTTTGAGGACACCGGCGGCTTGGTGAGCTCACTAAACGTCAACAACTCCATCAAAAGAGGCGCCACGGGTATGAATCTCCCCGTGCTCACCGATAATCGATTGAGCAGAGCGACGAGACGCAATCGTAACGGAGCGTACCGCGCTGACGGGAGCAGACGCGCCGCTCCGAGAGCCACCTGCGCCAGAGGATACACCAGAGGGCGCAGAGGCGCGTCTTCGTCCTTGGCGTGCGTGCTGAGCACGCGCTCCCAACACTCGAGACAGTTGACGTATTGCCAGCAGTAGACGTTTCTGAACGCCTCCTTGCTTTTCGCCGTGAGCGCCCCGCGAAGAAGGGACGCGAGCTGACGGATGTACGTGAAAGCCAACGGATACGACTGCTGTTGATCGAGACCGAAAATCTCGACGACGCACGTCGACATGAACACAATGTGTTCGACGGATTCAGCGTTCAAGAACTTTGCGTTAGATGCGAACGTTCTGTACACTCCCTTGGCAACTCTCTCCAGAGATGGAGGCGGAAGGCCGACCGCCATGGCGCGAAGCAGCAAAATGGCTTGCACTCGAACAGAGGGTTCGCCGCTGCCAAAGCAGTGCAATGCCGATCGCGTGACTCGTTTCGTCAAGCGCTCGAACGTCGCCATGAAGGGCGTTACGGTTTTCAGCTGTCTGATGACCATCGCCGTCATCTCTGCATCGGTCAGGTTCCCTAGCAAGTGCAGCGTGTTGCCGATGTACGACTTGGCCAAGGGTTGAACCTTTTTCCATCGAGCGTTGGCGTGGGGCTTGAACGCGCCGTCGTCGTCGCGCGATTCCACCCCGAGTAAGCCACGCAAAATACCATCGGCGTTCGTGAGAGTGTACTGCACGAGCTCGTGAAACGCGCTCGACGACGCCAAACGCACGCTCGCCTCGTCGCCATCGTTCTCGTCGTCGCCGTAGTGACACGCCGAGCGATAGGCTTGAAACAACGCCTTCGCCCCGGCGAGAGATTCTCCACCTTCTGCATTCTCACACAATTTCTTGACGATCTCCGTCGTCAACGTGCGCTTCTTCGCTTTCTTACGCGCCGTGGTATCGTCCTCGTCGTCCGAGAGGTCATCCTCGTCCTCGTCCTCGTCGTCCGAAACCTCGTCGAAATCCAACAACTCGCTGTCCTCCTCTCGCAAAAATTCGTAAAACTCGGGATCCGTTTCCTTGAGTTTCCCCAACGCCTCCTTGTGCGCCCTAATCTCACCACCCATCTTCTCATTCGCGCGCTCGATCGCCTTCAGATCGTCATCGTCGTCTTCATCGGAAACTTCTTCCTCTTCCTCGTCGTCGTCGTCTTCGTCCGAAACCTCCTCGTCTCCGTCCTCCTCCTCTTCGCTCTCATCGCTCTCCTCGTCGTCGTCGTCGTCGTCGTCGTCGTCGTCGTCAAAATCGCTCTGATTTAAAAACTCATCGATCGACATGTCCTCGATCCGTTTCTTCCCGTCCATCGGCGTCTCCTCGTCCTCCTCGTCCTCGTCCCCGTCGTCGTCTGCGTTCGCCGGGAAAACCGTCAGTCCCATTCATTCATTCATTCATCGTCTTCCATCCACCCCCTCGTTCGCACCCCTCGCGCACCTCTCGCGTCATCGCGCGACACGTACCGTCCCCATCGTCGCTCTCGCTTCCTCTCGCCCGCGCGCGTCTCGTCGCGGTCGCCTCGCGCTGTTTCTTAATCTTCGTCGCGCGGCGGCGGCGGAGCTCCCCGTCGAGATGTTTCTTTTGAAACTTCTTCGTGCGCTTGCCGATCTTCGCCATGTCGCGCGCGCGCGAGATGGAGCGATATCGTCCTCGTCCTCGTCGTCGTCGTCGTCGTCGCGGTGGTGGCGCGTCTCGCGCGCGTCGTCGTGGACGCGACGATGTGAGGGACGAATGAATGAATGAATGAATGAATGAATGAATGTCGGCAGTGGGCGCCGCGTCGCGCGCGATGGCCCCGTTCGAGTGTCGCGTGGACGGTGCGCGCGTCGTCGTGGACGCGACGCCGATGATGCTCTTCGCGGACGTGTTGGAACTGTGCGCGAGACGCGCGGGAGGGGAGATCGTCATCTCGAAGAGAGACGGTGGGACCGATGATGACGACCGCGCGACGCACGACGCGCTCGTGAACGGGAGACTCGCGACGAGGGAGACGGTGGAGTCGCCGTTGAGGTTTTTGAATCTCGGCAGGGGGGGGAAGGTGGAGTTGGTGCGACGGGAGAGGGATGGGCGCGCGCGCGAAGACGGGGACGCGCGGACGAGGACGCGCGCGCCGGCGACGGGGACGGGGACGGGGACGCGCGCGACGACGACGACGACGACGACGACGACGGATGGTGGACGAGAGGACGAATCGGAAACGATCGTGTCGTTGTCGTCGCTCGATCGTGAGTATCGAGTGATTCGTAGGAGCACGGAGATCGAGGAGGGACCCGCGCTTCCTCGCGAGGAACCGCCGGATGAGTTTTTCGAGCTCACGACGACGGACGCGATGGGATTGGTGAAAAAGTGTGCGCGAGAGCCGATACTGATGACGAGGAAGATGCGCGAGGCGGCGGCTCGGGAGAGAGTTCGGCCCACGCGCGCGGTGATTCGGTTTACGGCGCCGCCGCCGAGCGATTTGGTGGTGGAGGCGTCCTTCGGCGCGGAGGAGCGCGTGCGGGATTTGTACGGATTCGCCGAGGCGTGCGCGCGGTCGCGGGACGAGGCGGCATCGATCGAGCTCTTCGTGACGCCTCCGAAGCGCGTGTTGAGGAGAAACGACGAGACGACGCTCTTGGACGCGGGATTTGCGCCCGCCGCGCGCGTGCGCGTTGGCGTTCGAAGCGCGGCGACGTCCTTCGCGTGCGCGGAGGCGGCTGAATCCATCTTTCGCGACGATTTAATCGCCCTCGCAGCGGAGAGGAAGCCCACCGTGCGCGTGATTGAGAAACGCGCGGCGGAGTCGGTGGCGGAACCGCCCTCGCCGGCGGACGAGAGAACGACGGAGGATAAGAAAAAAGCGCTCTTGGACAAGATGAAGCGCGGCGGAAAGCCGTCTTGGCTCAAACGCTGATTGTTGTAACATACCTACTGACTTGCGCTCGTCTATTCTATTCCGGCTCTTCCTCCTTTTCGTCTTCGCGCCACACGGGTTTCGGTTGCGTGTGTTCGTACGCTTGTTTGGTAAACTTTGGATTCGCCGCCGCCTTTTCGGCGTGTCGCAAGATGGACTCGCGCGCGTCCATCTTCATCCAATTCTTCTCCCTGAGCTCCTCGTTGTTTCGCATGATGTGTTGGGTGAGGAGCGATGAACCCGTGCCGCCCGTGAGGACGCCGGATTTATCGTGCGTCGTCGTCGGTTTGGACGGATTCTTACGAAGCGCCTTGCGCGCGATATCCTTGGAGTCGAGCTTGCGCTTGCCCGGCACGTCCTCTTGAAACGCCGGGAGCGCGTTGGGCGCGTACGCAATCTCCTTGATGTCGATTCGAGCGAAATCTTCATTCGTTCGTCGCGAGACTTTCCCCAACGCCTTGGTGACCCCATCCATAGACTTTTTAGGGTCGTACAGCACGCGCACTTCGCCGCCCTTGGCGTCGCCGCCGCCGATGAAGATTTGATTCAATCGCGGGTGCCACTCGAGCGCGATGCAATTCGTCGGCGTCGACACGCGACGAACCATTTCGAGTTTTTCTCTGGAGAAGAAGCACACGCCTCCACCCGAGGTTCCACCACGTGAATCGCGCTCGGCGTCGACGCCGGTGAAGAAGTACACGTCGTTCGGTGACCATCGAACCGCGGTTTCCCCGTGTCTCGTCGGCAAGTCGTAGAATCTCTTGAGCGGCGACTTGACGTTTCGCAAATCCCACACGTTGAGCGTACCGTCTTCGCACCTCGACAACAGCGTGCGTCCGTCGCGGGCGAACGCGAGCGACGTCACCACCTCGCCCGCGGGATGCGCGCCCTTGAACACATGTCCTGGTCGACCGTTGAAGGACCAGTGATTGTCCAATTTACACTGTTGCGACGGCGGCAACACCAACCCGATGGACGCCGACCGGTACTGCGATCCCTTGGAAGAGAAGATTTGTACGCTTCCATCCGTGATGCCGCCCGCGACCAGATCACCGTCGTGTGAATACGCGCACGAGGTCACCTGTACGCGACCAGGTTTGATCTGTTGAGGCTTGAGCACCGCCTTTTGCGATCCTCGCGCGTCGCCCAAGTAATCGATGTCCCACAGTCGTAAACTTCCATCCTCCCCGGCCGTGCACACCGTCGAGCGATCGAGCGGGTTCCACTTCACGTCCGTCGTCGCCGCGACGTTCCCTCGAGTGTTTCGTAAATCTCTGATGTACATGTCCCCCTTATCGAACTCACCGAGCTCGACGCCGTCTCTGTCGTGCACCGTCGGCTGCCAATTTCCGCTCGCCGCGACGAACATATCACCCGTGGGCGACCAATCCACCGCGTGCATGGGGTAACCCTCGCGCGGGTGCACCTCACGAAACGGTCGCAAATCACGCTTCATGCCGGTGAAATCGTACAGACGCACGACACCGTCGGAGGATCCCACCGCCGCGCGCACGCCCGCGCGATCCACCGCGCAACACGTCGCCGGCTTTTTATATCCCTCCATCACCGCCTCCTTCGCGCACGGAATCGCATCCTCTTCCTCGTACTCCTCACCCTCATCCTCACCCTCACCCTCCCCGTCCTCCTCCTCGTTCACATCGCCAGTCTCCGGGACCGAAAACGCCGTCTCCCGCGCCTTCGCCGCCGACCCGGCGTCGTCCCGCGACCCGTCTCCCACCCCCGACGCCACCGCTCGCACCGCCGTCCGCTCGCGCCCGAACGACGCGGGAAACATCGCGCGCGCGTTCTCCTCCTCCTCCTCCTCCTCGTAACACGCGCGCGTCGTCATCGGCGTCGAGGATTCCCTCGCGCGCATCGCATCCTTCTTCCGCAAGAGCGCCGCCATGGCGCCGCCATCGTTCGCGCGCATCGCCATCGCGCGCATCGCGCGTTCCTTGGCCAACGCGACCAACGTCTCGTCGCTCTCGCTCATCCCTCGCGATCTCGATCCCTCGCGAACGACGCGCGTCGACGTGTCCCGTCGCCGTTCGGCATTCATTCGCGCGCGGCATTCATGAAGCGTCTCGCGCGACGATGCGGCGCCGCGCTGCGCGTCTCTTCGACGAGACGACCGGTGATGAGACGACGCGGCGCGTCGCCTCGACCGCGCGCGGCGTCCGCGAGGCGGTCGGCGTCGTCGTGGGAAGGCGTGGACGCCTGGCGCGCGTTACCTCTGGATGAACGCCGCGCGTGGCGAGACGCCGACGCCGTCGACGACCCTCGCGCGTCGTCGTCGTCGTCGTCGTCGTCGTCGTCGTCGTCGTCGTCGTCGTCTCTCTCGGACGACGCGTGCCTGGCGACTCGAGCGAGGGCGGTGCTCGAAGAGGCGTGCCCGCGTCGAAAGGCGGCGCTCACGCACGACGCGTACGCGAGACTCGCGCGGGGCGAGATCGAGGTGTGCGGTGAGAAGTACCTCGACACCGTGCGAACGCTTCCGAATCGACCGGCGCGTCCGGAGAAACCGCGATTGGTGTCGCCGAAGGAGGTGCCGTCGCCGAAAAATTCACCGCTGGGACCGACGGCGCACGTCGTGCACGGTCTCGCGCACGTGGAACTGAACGCGGTGGATCTGGCGTGGGACACGGTGGCGCGATTCGCCTCGCTCCGAGGGGTCCTGCCGGATCAATTTTTTATAGATTTCGCCCACGTGGCGGACGATGAGTCGAGACACCTGCTGTGGTGTTTACAACGACTGGAGGAATTGGGGGTTTCGTACGGCGACGTCCCGGCGCACGACCTTCTTTGGGAGGGCGCGGAGGCCACGGCGAATGATCCGCTGGCGCGATTGGCGGTCGTGCCGTGCATGCAAGAGGCGAGAGGATTAGACGCGGGGCCTCGTTTAGCGGAGCGATTGGTGGGACACGGCGATAACGTGAGCGCGGCGATCGTTCGTAGGATCAGCGAGGAGGAGCTCGGGCACGTCGCCGTCGGCGCGGCGTGGTTTCGGGAGGTGTGCGATGCCCTCTCGTCGCCCGAGAGCGGGAGTGACGAACGCGACGACGACGACGATGGTATCGCCGCGGCGACGTTTCGCGCGTACATTCATCGTCTCGCGCCGGGTTCTCTGCGCGGGCCGTTCAACGTCGACGACCGCGCGCGCGCCGGCATTCATCCGAGCTGGTACGCGGAGGATGCGAAAACGTCCGTACCGGTCGCTCGACCGCCTCGACTCGTCGCGCGCGATCCCGCGCTCGTGAGAAAACTTCGCGATAGGCTCGAACACGTCGTCGCCATCGAGACCGGGGCGTCGAACGCGTGAGGAGGGCTCGTGTAACGTTCGATTCGGTCTCGCCTCGAAAAGTGCACCGCCGCCCGCAATCGAATGGGGACGCGCGTGTATCTCCACACACGCGCGCGCGTTCGACGCCCACCGTCGCCCGATCGTCGCGACGCGAACGAACGATGTCCACGTCCGCGTCCAGTCTCTCGCGAGCCGCCCTCGCGCGCGTCAAGGCGCGCGCGAGGGATGGAAAGGGTCCCGGTGCGGGGAAAACCTCGAGCGCGGCGGCGCGCGCGGTGGCGCGCGGCGCGCGCGCGGTGACGCGCGCGGGCGGTGGAGACACCAAATCCACCATTGCCTCGCATCGATGGTCCACGGACATGGACGCGTGGGTGATCGAGGGGACGGATTGCGCGCTCGAGGAGGGGGAGCGATTGATCTTGAGCGTGCCGGCGACGAGCGCCAACATGGGACCGGGATTCGATTGCTTTGGATTCGCCGTGGACGTGCGAAACGAGTTGATCGTGGAGCGAGGTGAGTTCGAGATCGACATCGTGGGCGAAGGGAAGGATGAATTGCCGAGAGATGAGACGAACGCCATCTACGACGCGGTGGTGACGGGTTTCGAGGCGGCGCGACCGGGATGCGCGTTGCCGAAAAATTTGCGATTCACGAGCGTGAACCGCATTCCGCCGGCGAGAGGCTTGGGAAGTAGCAGTGCCGCTCTCGTGAGCGGTCTGGCGTGCGGTTTGGCGTTGGGCGGCATGGAAGTCGACGCGCCGCGCACCAAGCAAATTTTATTAAACTTGGCGAGCGACATCGAGGGTCATCCAGACAACGTCGCGCCGGCCATCTACGGGGGATTCCAAATCAGCATCAACGACGACAACCAGTGGATTACGCAGCGCGTCAACTGTCCGACCGACGTGCAGACGGTGTTGTTCATTCCCAAGTTTCAGTCGCTCACCGCCGAGACGCGCGCGCAGTTGTCGCCGACACTCTCCGTGCAAGGCGCCGTGCACAACATCGCGCGCGCCGGTTTGCTCGTGAACGCGTTTGCGACCGGTAACTTGGAGTTGTTACCATACGCGACGCAGGACGTGATCCACCAACCCATCCGAGGGAAGCCCTTCGGTTTGGACAGCTTGATCGATGCCGCGCTCAAGGCGGGCGCGCAGGGGTGCTTCATGAGCGGCGCCGGACCGACAGTGTTAGCCATCGTCGGCGGTCACGGTGGTTCGGTCGAAAACGACACCGCGGGCACGTTCAAGGCGTCCAAGGTTGCCGACGCCATGTTACAGGCCTCGCGCGCGAACAATGTCGATGGTGAGGTCGTCATCGCGTCTCCGACTGAGAATGGCGTCACTGCGTGGGTCGAACTCGCGTGAGAGGTTTATCTCGTTTTGAATGAAATCGCAGAGCGATCTAGTAGCTAAAAACAGACTGTTACTCATTCTACACCTAAAGGTCGCACGTACACCCGACGCGCCTCGACCGGTGGGACGAATTTCGCCGATAATCGCTCGACGTTGATGGACAACTCTGGAAGCGTTGCGCTCCCGACGACAATGGGCACGACGGTAAAGTACAGAGACGCGCTCCCGAGCGGAGGCACGTACATCGTCCCACGCTTGACTCCTGCGAAGACGAACCCCGTGCTATCGTTCACGCTCGTCTTGACGTCGTAATTCGCCGTCGTCGTGTTCGTCACACACACCTCGTACGTGTACCGTTCGCCGACGAAGAGTTTCGGCGGACACTTGAGCTCGACGACGAGCGGCGGTTTCGATCCCGTGACGTTGGGAAGACAGTACTCGTTCAAAACAACTGTCGGTTTCCCCTTTACACTCCTCGAATCTCCGTGCGTTCGATGCCACATGACGCGTATGGAATCTTCGCCGTGTTCGCGAGATCTCAGCGGGACGACGTGTAAAAACGCGTCGCCGTCGCGAAGCGTCGCCTCGGCGTCAGCGCGCGTCGTCGCGAGGGCATCCGCCTTCGTCGGATCACTCGTGTCGTGACTCTGAACGCCGTCCAGTGTGAGTTCAGCGGGTCCACCGACGTGAAGCGTGGCGAGCATGACGCCCACCGGCGGCGACTTGGAGCACTTATCCTCTTGTACAATCAACGGCGATTGTCGATACACCGGTAGATAGGCGCGTTTGGCGACGAAGGGTGCGTCGCACGCGATCAACGCCACGTTTTCCACCGGCGCGGTTCGAGGTTTATCGATAAACTTCTCCGTCATTCGCGCGCCCGTTCGTTTCGCCGTGAGCGACGCGTGTAACGCCGCCGGCGGACACTCACCAGTCCAACGTAAACAAATCGTCCCCGTCCACGTGTCGCCGAGCGCGACGTCGCCGACGATGATGATACCGTCGTTGAGCGTCTCTCCGTCGTCCTTCAGTATCTGCACGTTCGTCGAACGTGCGTCGTTTTCGGTGACGAACAACGCGAGTCGAGCGTCCTCGAGCGCGTCGGCGACGCTCACGACAGTTATCACGACGCGTGACATTTCGCCGACGAGCGCCGGACCGTCCGGCGTGCGCATGGACACGGACGCTCTGGGCGGTGCATCGGTCACGTCCAACGCGTTCGTCTTGATTTTCATCGTGAGTACGGACGTGGGAAGCGATTTATACTCGTCGCTCTCTGGCGCGCAATCCGCCGTGCGAGAAGTGAGCGGAATCACCATCTCGTGCCCGGATGTCGTTGTGACGTTCACCGACGCCGCCTCACAGACATGACCACACTTTGGGACGACTTCGAAACGTAGCTTCAACCACTCGCCGTTGCGAAGCGTGTGTGGCGTCGAGTGATTCAACTCGTACGCATCAGGCTCGGTGAAGTCGACGTCTACGTACGCGATGTCGAGATCGCCCGCCAGATTCGAACGCAAGGCGACGTGAAACGCGACGGGTTCACCGGGAACACAGTCACTTGTAGAGAATCCAGCCTTTAAAGCGAAGAGTTTCCCGAGGTTGTTTTCACACGAGATGGTCGGGGAATCGTCCTCGTCGTCGCGAGAGGTGTTCATTGCCGCCATTGCCGCCTCGTGCGCCTCCATCGCTCGACCGTCCGCGACACCATCCAACGCAGACATCTCCAAACACGCCTCCAAGTATGCATCGTCGTCCCCGAGCGCCTTGGCGCACGTCTTAAGATTATCGAGCACTGCGAACAGTAGTTCGTTCCAAGTTTCGCGTCTGTACACGCCAGCAACAGTGTCGAAGAGTTTTCTCGCGCTCTCGTGGTGACCGGCATGCAGGTACTCATCCGCGAGTTCACCGACGAGCGCGGCAAAGGTTCGACCGCCTACAGTGCCCGCAGAGTTCGATTTGTAGTGATCATGCGCCTTGGTCAAGAGCTCGATGGTGACGCGAGAGATGTCGTCGCGGGTATCCTTGTGACGAAGGTACGAGAGGAATTGCGCGTCCGACAGAGGTTCGTCCGCAGTATTCGCAAGCTTCAATTGACCGACGTACGATCCTTCCTCGGCTTCGACTTGAGCACCGTCTCGCGACGAGCCACCGTCCCTCGAACGCGCCGCGGCATCGAACGCTCTCCGCCGTTCGATGGAACATTGCGCGGCGGTGTGAAAATAAAACGCGGGCAAGTGCGTCCGTGGTGTCCCCACGGGCGCCGGAGCGGGTAAACGTCCCTTGAGTAAATCACCGAAGACATCGTACTGACGCGCGCGCCACTCGTGAAACGCGGGCAACGCGTCTCCGGCCAACGCATCGCGGAGCGCTGACGTCGACCAACGCCGCGCGTGCTCCTCCATCTGTCGCACCGCCTCCCCGGGCGAACCGCTGTGCAAAAGCAACACGCACAGTTTCACGTGTACGACCTCGCTCACGTCGAGCGTCTCCGCGACGTCCTGCGGCGACATGTCCGACGTCGCGTCCGGAATGGACTGGTACGCCAAGCGATACCGTCTCACCGCCGTCGCCCAATCCTGTCTAAACTCCGCGTACACCCCAGCCTTGAACGCGTACCGCACTCTCAACCCCGGCGGACACGCGCTCTCCATCGCGAGCGTCGTCACGCGCTCGCATTCACCCTCGTAATTCTTCACCGCCAACTCGCTCGCCGTCTTCGCCGCGCGCGTCCACCCCGCGTTTCCGCGCGCCGTGCTCACCGTCACGATGGCTCGATTCTCCACTCGCAGCACCCTCCGAATCACCGCCACTCTCTCTTCGGGTAACGTCTCCGGTAATCCCGGTCCGTGCGCGATCACGACCGCCATGCACGTCGCCCCCGCGTTGTGCGCCAAACCGTACAGTTTCTCCAAAGCGCTCTCCAACGCGCGTCTCTTCCCCGACGTCTCGTCCAAATCCTCGTTATCGATCAGCGCCAACACCACCACGGGACGTTCAACGCGATGTTTCGTCAACCAAGCGCGCTTGAGCACGCCCGCGAGCGCCGTCGATCGGCGAAATCCGCCGCTAGCCGTCGTCGTCGGCGTCCCGACGGCGCGCGACTCGAAAGATGATTCCACCGTCGCGCCGCTCGCGTGGGCGGTGCTCGCGAGCGGCGATACCTCGCGCTGGGACGCGCGCACGGCGCGTTTGCGCTCGCGCGCGCGGAGCGCGCTCGCGGCGTCGGTGAGTTGGTCGCGCGTCGTCAAAGCCAACGGCGGGCGCAGATTACGAAACACGACGGCGAGCTCATCGTGCGCGTCGGGACGTCCGAGGGCGAGGACGAGCCCGAGCGGGGGCGAGCGTAAGTCGTCCAGACGCATGGTGGACGCCGCGGGCGCGAGGACGCCAGGCGCGGTGCGGTGTGACGAGGGATTGGATTAATCTCGACGAGACGCGCGTCTGGTACAAATCACACTTGAAAAGAATACTGGCTAGAACGTCGCTCCGGCGCGATTTCGGGCGCGAATGCGATCGGTCGAACGTCACGGAGCCTTGCGACGACGTTTCGGCGCGCCCGGGGCTTGGACGGTGGCGATGAGATTTTCGTCGTCGTCGCTGGAATCGTCGTCGTCGTAGAAATCATCCTCTAAATCGTTTTGCGCACCCTCCTCGGCGTTTTCGGCGTCCGAGCGTTCGTCCTCTTCATCACTCTCATCGCTCTCGTCGCTCTCGATGTCGCGATGCGGCGGCACCCAGCATCCCATGTTTTCGTCGAAACCGCCGTTGTCTCTTCGCCGCTTCTTCTCGGCGCGGCGCTTCATCTTCTCCTCCATCAACTTTTTCGTCTTCTCCTCCTTCGCCTCCGCGTTTATCTTTGCGCGCGCCGCCTGCGAATCCGCTTTCGCTTTTCTCTCCTCCGCCTCCGTCGCCGGATCCTTCTCCTCTAAGAGCGCGTTCTTTTTCGCCATCGCCGCCGCGTGCGCGCGCGAAAACCGTTTCCCGCTCGCGTGTCTCACCACCGCCTCCTCGTTCGCCTTTATCCGCGACCCGGTGAGTCTACAAAACACGTGTCCCGGCACATATTTACTCTCCACGATGTGCGGCGCGTACTGCGCCAACGTCGCGCGTTTCTCTTTCTCTCGCAGCGCCGCCGCAAACTTTTTCCCTCCGACGTGCGCCACCAAGGCCACCGTCGCCCCCTCTCGTCCGCCCTCGTCCTTCCACGACACGCCGTGTCCCGTCTCTTCGCACGTCACGCGCGTCGTCTCCCCGTCCACGGACGTCGACAGCGTCGCGCGCGGCGCCACCGCGCGCACGGCGTCCCGCAGGGCCTCGATACCGGCGGCGGACATGTTCGCGTTCGCGTCTCGCGTCGTCGTCGCCGCGCGCTCGGGACCTTCACCGCGCGCTCGAGAGCTTCAACGCGCCCGTCGCCGTCACTTTTCCTCGCGTTCGCCCGCGCCCGCCTCGCGCGCGTCGAACACTCGCGCGCGCCCGATTGGCGCCCAGAAATGTCGCAATTTCGCGCGCCACACCGCGTCGGTCGCCCGCCGGTCGCCATGTGTCGATGGATCTTCTACTACGGCGAGGAGGTGTGCATCAGTAAGCTCATTTACGGCGCCTCTCACGGGCTCGCCACGATGGCCGATCGCGCCGGGTGGACGCCGGGGTGCGAGCGCGACGTCGAGAGGAATCACGAGGTGAATGTCCACGGATGCGGTGCGTGAAGACGACGACGACGACGCGCGGAGAGGAGGACGCGACCGCGGCGCGGGTGTATCGCGTGTGCTTGTATCGCGTCATCGCGGCTGCGCGCGCTCGAACGCGACGACGACGACGAGACGACGCGCGCGGGCTCGAGGACGAAGAAGGGGCGCGCGCGACGCTCGCGCGAGCCGCGGCGACTGACTCAGATTCGTCTCGTTTTCCGCGCGAAGGGATCGGTTGGTACGCCGCGTGTCGATGCGGTATGGTGGATAGACACGGATTAGACGCGTACTGTCGACCGGCGGTGTACACGACGGTGGCGGCGCCGTCGCACGATCGAAATTTGCGTTCGTTGAGTAAATCATTAAACGCGTCACTCTTGTTCGGGCACGTGCGGGCGGCGGGTCCGGGGGCGAGCGTGCACCAGTATAACTGTCATCCGTTCGTCAGAGGGAGGTATATGTTCATGCATAACGGCGACGTGGCGGATTTTAAACGGATTCGGAGGAGTCTGTTAGCGCATCTGAGGGACGACTTGTTCGATCAAATCAGCGGGACGACGGATAGCGAGTTGGTGTTTTCGTTAATTTTGAATGAGCTTCCCGACGTGTACGACAAATACGAGCCGAAAGTGTTGGAAAAGGCGGTGTTTAAGGCGATCTGTATTATCATCAAGGCGAATCGAGGGCAGGCAAACTCGATCAACATCGCGATCACCGACGGCGAAACCATCATCGCCACGCGCTATCGCAACTCAGCCACCGAGGAACCGCCGAGTCTCTACTTTCATCTCGGACCGATGCCGGGGGAGAAGGCGTGGGACTTAGACAACGCCGAGGGCTTGGCGGGATTCGACCGATTGGTCGATAGTAACATTCACAAGAACACGGGCGGTCCTCGTCAGCGCAGAAATCCCGCGTTTCAAGCCATTCTACAAAAGAAGATTTTCGCCACGCAGTCCCTGTTGGTGTCGAGCGAACCACTCAGCATGACAGGTCTGGGTAACTGGCAGCTCTGTCCGCCGAACTGCATGATCGTGGCACATCCGACGAGACCGACCAAGGGGCGATGCACGCGCGAAGATTTATTACAATGCTTGCACAACGGAAAACGCTGCCCCGACGCGGTGACGCACGAGCCGTCGTCGCCCACCAAGCGCGGAGGATCGAGCGATTCTCCGGTGTTGGAGATTGAATTCAGATGCTTGGAGGAGCTCTGCGACACCATTCTAAGCTTTAAGGATGGACAAAAGACGCCGTCCGAGGTGCATCTCGACACCATGGATTCGCGCCCGCAGTCGAGACGCACGGGAAGCTTATCCGAGCTCGAATCGGGGCAGGACGTCGTCACTCCACCGCGATCGCCGACGCCCGTGAAGGACGCATCGAGCGCCGGTCGGGCGATCGCGGCGGGAGGCGGAATGCTCGGGTTGTCGTCGCTTTCCAAAGAACTGCGTGCGCTTCACGACGCGAGCGACGATTACTCTGACAAACAGGTGCACGCCAATTCGGCGTCTCGCGTCTCTCTCGATCGCGTCGATCGCGAAGACAGCGCGTGCGCCCTGCGCCGGTCGCACAGCATCAGCAGTAACATGGCACCGTCTTCGTGGCACGAGGGTTCGAAATATCTGCGCCCGTAACGACTAATTCGCATTGTAACACCGGGAATTCTTTCGTGTATCATCCGTCGGTCCGTCGTGTTTATTGTCGAGGGCGCGTCATTCAATCAATATGTTATCTTTCTACAACAGTACGTCGTGCAAGCGAGAGAGCAAACAATATGTTCATGTAAAAATGGAGATGCGATGGATCGTCGCTCATCGCGAGGGTTCACCTTGTTCAGAAACGTGAGGCATCATCTCGAAGAGATGACCCATCTTCATGCGTTTCGTGTCGATGTACCGCTTGTTTTCTAACGTGATCGGGGCGAACAACGGTACGCGACCGGTGACCTCGAGGCCGTAACCGCTCAAACCGTTGTACTTGGCCGGGTTGTTGGTCATCAGACGAAGCGATGTGACGCCGAGATCTTGTAAAATCTGCGCCCCGACGCCGTACTCGCGAGTATCCGCGGGGAACCCGAGATCCTCGTTCGCCTGCACCGTATCTCTCCCTTGATCTTGCAAGTTGTACGCCCGCAACTTGTGACCCAATCCAATTCCTCGACCCTCTTGACCGCGCAAGTACACGATGCATCCTTGGCCCGCCTCGGCGACGCGTTGCATCGCCAAGTCGAGCTGGTTGCCGCAGTCGCACCTCGCGCTCTTAAAGATATCTCCAGTCAAACATTCGCTGTGCACTCGCACCAGCAAGTCGTCACCGATCGCACCAGATACGTCGTTTTCGTGCTCACCGTAGAGCAAAGCGACGTGTTCGATGCCATCGAGCGTGTTCTTGTACGACACGCACGTAAAGTTACCCCACTCCGTCGGCAAGCGAGCGACGGCGGTGCGCTCCACCATCTGCTCTCGCGCGCGGCGGTACCGAATCATGTCCGAGATGAGAACCATCTTCAACCCATGTTTTTCGGAGAACACCTTCAAATCCGGCAATCGCGCCATGGATCCATCCTCATCCTTGACGATTTCGCACAAGACGCCCACCGGCGTGCATCCCGCCATGCGCGCCAAGTCCACCGCCGCCTCCGTGTGCCCCGCCCGCTTCAACACACCACCCGCTCGATATCTCAACGGAAACACATGTCCAGGTCTTACGAACGCGTTCGCCGTCGTTCCATCGTCTCCCAACGCATTTATAGTCCTCGCCCGTTCGCCCGCCGAGATGCCCGTCGTGCTCGTCGCCAAATCCACGCTCACCGTAAACGCCGTCTTCATCGCATCCTCATTGCTCTTCGACTCCACCATCAACGGCAGTTCCAACGCATCCGCCCGCGCATCCTCCAGAGACACGCACACCAATCCAGACGTGTGTCGAATCATAAACGCCATGGACTCCGCCGTCATCTTATCCGCCGCCCCAATCAAGTCCCCTTCATTCTCTCGATCCTCGTCGTCCAACACGACGACGAATTTCCCCTTCCGCACGTCCTCGAGCGCGGATTCCACCGACGCGAACCCTTTCGTGGGCACATCCGCGCTCGCGGCGTCCTCTCTCGCGCGTCTCGCGACGTCGCGGGCGCTTCGAGAGAATCCCGCGCGCGCGCGCGCCCGGGCGCCGCCTCGACGTCCGCCGGTGCGCGCGGTCGCGCGAGGGGTCGCGCGCGCGCGGGACGGGGACGGGGCGGCGAGCGCGCGGGAGGACGACATCGGCTCGACGCGAGGAGAGGGTGGTCGCGTCGAGGAGACGGCGCGGTGTGCGGACGAACGCGGTGGGGGGCGACCGCGTCGACGTGGCGGCGGGGCGACCGTGAAAAGGGGGCTGGTGTGTATTATGTACTATGATCGGACGTGTGGTACAGTATGTATTGGTATGTACACCTATGGAAGTAGAGTGTGTGGATATCGTGTGGTATTATGTGATGATCGGGAAAAAGGAGGCGTTCGTATGGAGCCCTCGTGGATGGACGATGGGAGGTAAAAGGCGTCAATCGTCGGCATCGCGCGACGCGCGCGTCGACGGTGAACGCGACGGTGAACGCGACGGTGAACGCGACGGTGATCGTCATGGACGCGGACGAGGACGTTCGAGACCTCGTGCGCGGATTGGTGGGCGCGTCCGCGTCGTCGACGCGCCGGCTCGCGCGGGGGACGAATGGGACGTGTTTAAATGGAGGCGACGACGGGACGCGCGACGACGGCGTCGAGACGGAAGAGACGCGGAAAATGGAGGTCGAGGTGGACGCGCGACGCGCGTATCTCGACGTTCCACCGCTCGATCGCGTCGGTCTCGACGCCGAGGAGGCGGCTTTGGACGCGGAGTTGGATGAGCTGTCGCGCGCGCTCGACGCCGCGCCGACGACGCCGAGGACGCTCGAGGACGCTCTGGATGCGTTGCGTCGTCGAACGCGCGCCGCGAACGCGTTCGATTCGAATCGTGAGGCGATGGACGACGCGCCGACGGCGCCGAAGATGTGGCACGCGAGATTTTTAGACGACGTCGCGCGGGACGTCGAGTCGCCGAGCGGCGGTTTCGCCGACGCCTTCGGGAAAGCTTCGTCGTCGTCGACGAGGACGCGCGCGCGGTCGGACGATGCGCGTCTCGACGCGGCGGCGATTCCCGTCGTGAGCGCGAGAGAGGCGATGGGGACACTGTTGACGAGTTTGCGAGAGGTTTCGGCTCGATTGGACGTCGCGAGCGCACACGTGGAGGAGGCGAAACGCGCGCTCGGCGTGAAAATGGGTTCAAAGTGAAATAGAATTGATAAAACTAGAAGAGCGGAGGCACGGTCGATGTGTGTAGTGTTAGTGCGTAGTAAAATAGATCGGTCGGTGGTCAGCCCGTGGCGTGTTCGCCGTCGCTCGGCGCGCGGCTCGGATTGAGCAAACTCTCGACGTGTGTCGCCTCCGGCGCTCTTCGCGCGTATTCCGGCGCGAATTGGTCGTACAGCGCCTCTTTGTACGCCCTGTTCCTCCCCGCGACGACTCGAAGCGCGCCGTGCAGCGCGCTTGCCTCGTATCCGGACAATCCCTCAGCCTCGAGCGTGCCGATAAACTTGACGCCGTCGCCGCCGTCGGCGGCGACGCCCTCGAGCGACATCACCGTCGACAACGAAATTGCCGCCACATCTTTCCTCCCGCGCACTCGTTCGCCCACTTCACCGAAATACGCCACTACCGGCGTCACCACCGTTCTCCCTCGCACGTCTAACACGTCGTGCGACGCTCCCAAGAGTTCCACAGACGTATCCTCGGCGTCGCCGAATAACGCCTCGCCGGCGCGTCTCGCCGCGCGCGTCGTCGTCACGCTCGAACTCTCCAACAGCGTCGATTCCTCCACCGCCGCGCTCGGTAGCGCGCACACCTTCATCCTACGCATCATATCCTCCGTCACCCTCATCACGACGCACGGATCATCGTTGAACGTGCCCAGAGGCACGAGCGCCACGCGGCGACCGTGCGCGCCGCCGTCGCCGTCCAACTTGCGCACGCCCATTCGACGTAAATCCTCGGACACGCGCGCGCGCGCGGCGGCGTCGAGCAAAGACGCCGCCGACGACGCCGACGACGTCGTCGAGGCGTCGCGCGTCGCGCGCGTCGCGGGGAGACGCGTCGAGGACGTCGCGGTGATGGACAGCGGTATCCATTCCGAGGGCATCGGGGACACCGCGCGCGCGCGCGATGCGACGCGCGAGAGTCGACGCGCGAGGGTGGAGACGCGAGACATGTCGACACCCGTCGCGTGAGGGGCGCGAGGGGCGCGAGACGGACGAGTCGGCGTGTGACGATGGACCGGATTACACACGGGGCTCCCTCGTCGGGACGCGAAGACGAGACGCGAATATTTACCGGCGCTTGTACGTGCACGCCTTGAGTGGTGGCCAACGCACCGCGCGATGCGTCGATGTGTTTGAGTGTTTACCTTTCGACACCCACGTCTTGATGAACTCGGCGGTGAAGAACATGGTGTTTCGCTCGTCGACGTCGCGTTTGCGCTTGAATCCGAGCGCGGCGAGCGCGGCGACGAACGAGGCGACGCTCGCGGTGCCGTTCTTCCCGTCGAATCGCGAGCGAACCTCGGCGATCCAGAGTAAACCTCCCGGTTTTAACACCCGGTGCGCCTCCTCGAGGAACGAGCCGTAATCCGTGCCCATGAGACTGAGCGAAAACACCGCGCAGTCCACCGACGCGTCGTCGAGCGGAACGTCCGACATGTTACACGCGACGACCTCGGGCGCGGATCCCGGCGTTTGTAAATCGAACGAGTGGCACTTTTGTTCGATGAGGCGTCCGAGTTCGGCGTCGCCGCATCCAAAATCGGCGACGATCCACGATTTCGGTGATCTCTTCAACAGCGCCGCGACGACGTCCACCGGTTTTGTCGGCCACGACTCGACTTGCGCGCGAAACCCGGCGTGGTACGCCTCGAACAGTTCCGGCGCGTTCTTCACCAAATCCAATCCCTCGTCCCCGGTAGTCGTGTACAACTTTTCGTTGAGCATGCGAAACTGTCCACCGCTGAGCTTGGCGCGCATTTTGTTCATAAACGACGACGATTTCGCGCCCGCCTGCGCCGCGCGTCGGCGTCTCGCCTCGATCTCGTCATCCTCCGATTCGCTCGCGCTCACGGGATCGTTCGTCTCCAATCGAGGTTCGGGGAGTAACTCCTCGTCGTAATCGCTCGATTCCGGCGCGGGTTCGTCGTCGTCGTCGTCGACCGTTCGTCCCGCGGGCTCGGGCTCGGGCGATTTTCGTTTGGCGCGCGCGTCGCCCCCTCTCGCCGCGCGTCTCTCCTCCACCAACCGTCTTCGCTTCTCCGCCGCGCGTCGACGACGTCCGAGATTTTTTCCACTCGTCTTCTTCCTCTCCTCTCGCGACGCGCCGCCGGTCTTCGCGTCGTCCCCGTCGCCGCCCGTCGACGTTTTCCCCTCGCGCCGACGGTTTTTCTTCCCTTCGCGCCCGTTCGCGGACATCCTCCTCCGCCCGTCTTCCCTCTCCCCTCTCGCGCGCGAATCTTCGCGCGAAGACGATTCTTCGCGTTCGCGCCGTTTTTTCCCGCGCGCGTCGACCCGCGAGTCGTCGGCGGTCTCTCTCTCTCGCGCGCTCGCCGCCGCCTCTTCGCGCCCACCGCCCACGCCCATCACCGCGTCGCCGTCGTCGTCGAACGACGGCACGCGCATGAACGACGCCATGCCGCGCACGCTTTTTTCGCGTCGATCGACGACCGCGTTCGCGCGCGAGTGACGCCGAGACGCGCGCGAGAGCGCGAGACCGTTTCGAGAGCGCAAATGAATGACATCAATGATAATCTCGATCGATGATGGGAACGGCAGAAACGGACGGTCGACGCGCGTGAGACGCGAGCGAGACTGGGTGGAATCGCGATGAACGTCAAAGTCCTTGTTACCGGCGGCGCCGGATACATCGGATCGCACACGTGCGTGCAGTTGTTGAACGCGGGCGCGTCGGTCGTGGTGGTGGATAACTTTGACAACTCGTGCGCCGAGGCGCTGAATCGCGTGCGCGCCGTCGTGGGTGAGGAGCGATCGGCGCGGTTGACGTTTCATGAGGTCGATTGTTGCGATCGAGAGGGTTTGGATCGCGCGTTCGAGGCGAGCGGGAAGGTGGATGCGGTGATTCATTTCGCGGGATTGAAGGCTGTCGGCGAATCCGTGGCCGAGCCGATGAAGTATTACGATAACAACATCACGAGCACGCTGGTGCTGTGCGAGATCATGGCGAAGAGAGGGTGTAAGAATATCATATTCAGTTCGTCGGCGACTGTGTACGGAGAGCCGGCGTCGGTGCCGTGCACGGAAGATTTTCCGACGGCGGCGTTGAATCCGTACGGACGCACCAAGCTCTTCATCGAACACATTCTGAGCGATCTGTACGTGAGCGATAAGACGTGGAAGGTGGCGCTGCTGAGATACTTCAATCCAGTCGGTGCGCACGCGAGCGGGACGCTCGGGGAAGATCCAAAGGGTATTCCGAACAATTTGATGCCCTTCGTGCAACAAGTCGCCGTCGGTCGTCGTCCCGAGCTCAACGTCTTCGGGAACGATTACCCCACCAAGGACGGCACGGGTCGACGCGATTACATTCACGTCGTCGATTTGGCCGACGGGCACGTCGCCGCGGTGAAGAAGCTCTGCACCGATCCGGATGCCGGGTTGATCACCGTCAACTTGGGCACGGGGAAGAGCACGAGCGTCTTGGAGCTCGTCGAGGCTTTCGAAAAGGCTTCGGGTAGAAAGATTCCGTGCAAGATCGTCGACCGCCGTCCAGGTGACGCCGCCGAGGTGTACGGCGCGACCGAAAAGGCGTTCGAGGTTCTCGGGTGGCGCGCCGAGCGCACCATCGAGGATTGCTGCGTCGATCAGTGGAAGTGGGCGAGCACCAACCCGTACGGGTACGCGGGCAAGCCTACGGATGAGTGAGCGCGCGAAACCAACTCTGTAGTGCACGTATGCAAATGCAATATTAAATAATGTTTTTGATTACTCAATCGTGAACCACATGCCGTCCGCCGGGGCGATTGGGATCGCCTTGGTGTGTTTGGCGCCGTTCTTCGAGCTCGCGCTGACGAATTTAAAACGCTTCAAGAGCGTCGCGAGCACAACTCGAGCCTCGAGGAGGGCTAGGTATTGTCCCAGACAATTTCTCGGACCCTGAATGAATGGAAGGTAGGCGTAGTTGCCGAGCTCGTCGCCCTTACCGCCGGTGAAACGCTCCGGCTCGAACGCAAGCGGATTCGGCCACAAATCTTCGCGATGGTGCACGCCCTGCAAACTGATGATGACGGTGGTACCCTTGGGGATTCGGCATCCGCCCAACACGTCGTCGTCCACGGCGCGTCTCGTCACGACCGGTACGACGGAGTACAATCGAAGCGATTCCTTCAGCGCTGAGACGTTATAATCGAGCTTGTCGAGTTGCTTCCGCGTCGGAAGCGCGCCCGGCTTGACCTCGGCGAAGACGCGTTTCGCCTCATCCACCGCCTTTTTCATCTTCTCTTCGTTATTCACCAACTCCCACGTCGTCCAAATCAACATCGCCGCGCTCGTCTCGTGTCCAGCCAAGAGAAACGTCTTAATCTCAAAGCACATCTGTCGCTCGACCTCGGCGCCGTACTCGTCCTCGTCCACCGACGCGAGCACGCGATCGAGAATATCCGGATTGGGATTCTTCACCCCAGACATTCGTTTCTTCCACCTCGCGCGAATCATATCGATGATGTACGCGTTCAGCATCGCCACGCGCTTGCGATGGGCGAACCACTCGGGCGTCGGCAGGAATTTCCTCCACGGTTCCAAGCTTCGTCGATTGCATTCCTCCATGATAGGTAGGTAGAGATTCGGCATCACCTCGTCGCTCTGTTCGGGCGTCAGACTCAGGATAGCCTCCGCGATCACCTGCAGCGTCAACAATCGAAACTCCTCCGCCATCTCCACCGGTTTTCTCGTCCTTTTCGCGCCTTCTAACTTCTCAGACAGTCTCTCGACCGCGCGCGTGGCGATGGCGATGATGTCGTCTAAAATATCGATGCGAAGCGCGCTCGATATTCTCTGTCTCTGCGCCTTCCACGTCTCCCCCTCGCTCGTCACCAACCCGGTGCCGAGAATTTCCAAAAATGGTTCGTACGAAAACTCCGTATCCTTTTTATACCCCTTCAGATTGGTCTGCATGACGCGCTTCACGAGCGCGGGGTCCGCGACGACGACGCAGTGTCTCTGAAAAATTTGCACCCGCGCCGGTCTCGGCGCCGCCTCGACCCCCCACCGCGCGAAGAGGTCCCACGTGCACGGATACGACCCGACCGCTCTGAACAGCGCGATCGTGTGTCCCAACGCCGGGACGTATCGCGCCGCTCGTCGCGCGCCGCCCGTCGCGAGCACCCACTCGCGACGAACCCACCGCGCGCTCGCGAGCGTCGCGCGAACGACGCGCTCGACGACGACGCGCCACGCGACGTGCATCGCGAGGGCGATGATCGCGACGCCGAACGCGACGCGCTCGACGCTCGCGGAGGTCATGGCGCGTCGTCGAGGTGTGCGGGACGGGACGGGATCGAGCTCGAGCTCGAGATCGAGACGTGAGAATTCGACGCGCGGATCCGACGGAGAGGACGACGCGTGGACGCGTGGACGCGCGGAGGCGACGCGGTGAGATACTTGGACGACGACGACGCGCGCGGAGAGGCGACGCGAGCGGTGCGAGACGAGTGGGCGCGACGTGTGGGCGATCATCGCATTCGGCGCGTCGATAGTGTTGCGCGCATCTTTCGAGCGTGACGACGCGAAGGCGCGGGACCGAGGGGGAGACGAGGACGCGCGAACGACGCGCGTGAGTCGTCATGGGAATCGATTCCTTGTTCGTCGTCAATAACCGCACCGAGTCGTTGATCGCGGTGAAACATTGGGGCTCGATCACGTCGAGCGAGATTTGCGAGCGCGTCTTCGAGGCGCACCGAAAATCGGCGAGAGAGGGCGTGGACGGTGAGGTCGCGGTGGTGGATCAAGATTCGTATGGGTTTTATGTCACGCGAGGCGAGGTGACGTACGTGGCGGCGTGCTCGAAGGAGACGTCGCCGTTGATGGTGGTGGAGTTTTTATCGCAGTTGTACGACGTGTTGCGGGCGTACTTCGGGGAGAACGTCACCGAGGTGATCCTTCAGGAACATCACGTGACTCTGTATCAGTTATTGGATGAGATGTTAGACAGTGGGATACCGGTGAACACGCACGCGGGTGGGTTGAAGGTTTTGGTGCCGCCGCCGAACCTGTACAATCGCGTGACGGCGACGGTGATGGGGAACCAGGGCGTCATCGTGAGCGATCAGGATCCTCTCAAACTGTTGCCTCTGCCGTGGCGTCCGAATAACATCAAGTACGCGAGCAATGAAATTTATCTCGACGTCATCGAGACGATCGACGCGACGATCGACGCGGAAGGGAAAGTGTTATCTTCGGCGGTGTACGGGAGAATCGAGTCCAACTCTCGTCTCAGCGGCATGCCGGACATCAACCTGACGCTGAGCAACTCCCACTTGATCGATGAGTACAACTTCCACCCGAGCGTTCGATTGTCGCGATTCGCGAGCGATCGCGTGGTGTCTTTCGTCCCCGCCGACGGCACGAGCGTGTTGATGTCGTACAAGGTTCGGCCGCCGTCCAACAAGCAAGACGCCAACCAATGGCAGCCTCGGTACATCAAGGCGAATCCGTGGTTGAAGACGGCAAATTCGGACAATCCGAGCTCGGTACCGCTTCCCCTGTACATCCGACCGCAGAGCGCGTTCGGCGCCGATCAAGGTCGCGTGAGCGTCGTCGTCGGCTCCAAACCGGCGTTTGAAAAACCCGTCGAAGGCGTGGCGCTCGACGTGCGATTACCCAGTCGCGTCGCCTCCGCGGACCCCACCGCCACGCACGGCCAGTGCACGTACGACATCACGAGCAACAGCGTGCGCTGGGTGATTGAAAAGTTCCCCAACGACAAGACGCCGTGCTTATCCGTGCAGGTGTCCATGCGCTCCGACGACGACGAGTCCTCCGCCGCACCGTCGTCCCACAAACCGTCCGCCGACGTCGCCGCGGCGAATCGTCGCGTGCAACTCCAAGAGCTCGTCGACATCACCGCCTCTTTCCGCGTGCAGGGCGCGAGCGTCAGCGGCGTCAAGGTTGAAACGTTACAGGTGCGCAACGAAAAGTACAAACCGACGCAAGGCGTGCGCTACCACACTCGTTCGGGCACCGTGGTCGTTCGCACGTAGTCTAGGATGAAGAAAGCAATGCTGTACAGTAACGATCGATCGATGCATCCCACGCGTCCATCGCGCGTCCGCGTTTCGTTTCGAGCTCCCGACCGACGCGCGTCCCCATAATCCCGCGCGCGTCATGCTCGCGCGCGACGCTCCCTCGCGCGCGTCCCCGAGATGCGCGCGCGACGCGCACCGTCTCCCTCGCGACGCGCGTCTCTCTCTCTCGCGCGCGCGTCCACGCCGCGCGCGCGTGGTCGCGTCCGTCGACGTCGATGTCATCCTCTACGACGCCACGGCGTCTCTCGACGCCGCCATCGGCGCCGACGTGCTCGGCGACGGCGCCGTCGGGGCGACGACGTACGCCACGGTTCTCGCCGCGGGCGTCTTCACGTCGCTCTCGCCGTGCACGCTCAGCGTGTTGCCGCTGACGATCGGGTACATTGGAGGGTACGGCGGCGGCGAAGACGAAGAAAACGGCGCGGAGACGGAGGAGGGGAAGAGACGACGGATGCGGGCGGCGAGCGTCGCCTTCGCCGGTGGATTGGCGAGCACGCTGGCCGCGCTCGGTGTCGGCGCGGCGAGCGTCGGTGCGGCGTACGGTCAGGGCATCGGCGACGGTTTACCGACGGCGGCGGCGGCGGTGGCCGTCGCCATGGGTCTGAATTTATTGGACGTCGTCGACGTCAGTTTCCCCTCGTTCGGCGCGAATTTTGATCCGAAGAGCGTGCGCGTACCGGACATCGCGCAGGCGTACATCGCCGGCGCCGTGTTCGCGCTCGCGGCGTCGCCGTGTGCGACGCCCATTTTGGCGACGCTGTTGGCGTACGCGGCGTCGAGCGGCGATCCGCTCTCCGGCGGGACGTTACTCTTGACGTACACGTCCGGGTACGTCGCACCGTTGTTATTCGCGGCCACAGCGACGGATGGATTAAAATCCGTCATGGCGCTGCGAGAGAAGAGTCAGTGGGTGAATCCGACGAGTGGGTTTTTACTCGTCGCCGGCGGGACGTACGCGTTTCTCTCGCGCGTCGTCCCGCACGCCGCGGCGTGAGAAAAACAAGTGTTTCCACACCTAGCTAATAACTAATAGTTGTACAATACAAAATTCTAACATTGCGCGCTCGATTTCATCAGATACATCAACACCGATCCCGCGACACCGACATTTAACGATTCCATGTCCCCCGACATCGGCACGGCGACGGGTTCGCACGCGCGCAACGCCTCCTCGCTCAACCCTTTCCCCTCCGTTCCGAGCACTAAACACGCCCTCTCCACCCCCTGCGCGCGCTCTGGATCGACGTCTCGCTCGGCGCTCGGTTCGGCGGCGTACAATTTCATCCCCAATTCCTCTCCCGCGCGCGCGAGTTCTTCAAAGGAATCAAAGGCGACGAAATCCACGCGAAACGTCGCCCCTCTCGCCGCTCGCATCGCCTTATCGTTGAACGGATCACACGTCCCCGGTAACAGCGCGACGTATTCCCATCCAAACGCCACCGCCGTTCGCAACAATGTCCCGACGTTTCCCGGATCTTGCACCCCCTCGAGCGCCAAAACCCGCGTCGTCCGCCGCCTCTTCGCCCCCGCGACGAATTCGCCCGCGCGCGTAATTTTCGGCGCCTCGAATTCCCCCACCACGTCCAACCCATCCCCGTTCGCCACCCCCGCGCATTTTTTCATCACCCTCGCCGGCGCTCGAACGATTCTGTCCGCCGAGATGTCCTCGGGAATCCGCGCCCGTTCCCCAACGAAGAGCGTCTTCGCCCGCCGCGCGCGCCCGACGCCGAAACACTCTCGCACGAGCACGCTCGACGCGAGCACGACCGAGCCTCGCTCGTCCCTGTACGCCTTGGATTTACACAGTCGGGCGAAGTGTTTCACCGCGGCGTTGTCGACGCTGGTGACGCGCTCGACGTCGACGTCGTCGTCGTCGTCGTCGTCGTGGGCGCGCGTCCCGGTGGTGACGCGCGCGCGATGGGAACGCGATGAATGCGACGGGCGCGAGGGCGCGGAGACGCGCGAGAGACGCGCGGTGACGACGAACGCGCGTCGGAGCGGGGTGAGACCGCGCGCGGGGGACATCGCGGGACGTGGACGCGCGCGGGCGTGTGGGGACGGCGGCGCGCGCGCGCGCTGGACGTCGCCGTCGTTCGTCGTCGTCGTTCGTCGTTACAAGAGCGCGCGGGCGGAGCGTGTGGGTCGATGAGGGATCGAATCAGGAGACGCCCGCGTTTCTGAGGGCGCGTTCGGCGTCGAGGTGCATCTCGGCCTCGGCCTCGGCGACGGTGGGATCGAATCGGCGAAGACGCGCGTCTCGCAGGTCTCGCGCGTTCGTCGCCGTCGCGCCGGCGGCGCCCAGAGGGCGTCCGCTCGACGCTTTCGTCACCGCCATGACGTCGTGTGGGTCGATGTATCCATCATCGTCTCTGGGTTCATACGCCTCCATCGCGCGTCTCGTCGACTTGCAATCGCTCGCCGATTTCCAATCGAATCGTCGACACTCGACGTTGAGCCGTGAATTTAATTCTCGAAACTCCTTCCCGTGATTCGAGTGCACGTTGTGCGCGAGCTCGTGTAAAAGCGTTCGACGTATCGTGACGTAATCCCTGAATCCGCGCATGTCGTCCGTGCGCAGACGCAGATGAATCTCCGCGCCGTTGTTCACGTTGTATCCGAGCACGCACGCCGCCGACACGCCCACTTTCCCCTCCGGCGGCATCTCGCACAGTTTCCCGACGTCCCACCCGTGAAGATCCATGACACCCACGACACCCGGATCCGTCGCCAACCTCATCAAAAGCTCTCTCGCGCGTTCACGACTCGGCGTCGTCCCCGCCGCCGTCGGCAACGTCTCCACCGCGCCGAACCTCCCGCGTCCGCCCGCCGTCGAACGCCCTCTCCCGTCACCCAACGCCCCCCGTCTCGCCCGCTCACGTCGTTCCTCGTCCTCGAATCCGATCACTCGTCGATCGACGCCGCTCTCTCGCGTCATAGCGTCTCGCGCGTCGACGCGCGTCCCCGTCACCAAAAACGTCTCGCCCAACCGTCCCGAGCTCGTCGTCTCCGCGTCCATCGTCACCTCGGTCGTCTCCTCCGCGGTCGCGACGCGTCGAGGACACTCGCGAACGCCGTGCACTTTTACGGTGGACGGATCGAGACCGAGCGTTCGCGCGAACGCGCGCGCGACGTCCCCGTACGTGACGGCGCGCGATGCCGATGATTCATCGACGCGTTCGCGCGCGACGCGCGCGACGACGGGCGTCCCGGCGTACCGCGCGGTGACGAGCAATTCGTTCTCGGTGGACATGACGCTCGGGATCGAGCGGGCGCGCGGCGCGGCGCGACGTCGCGTCGGTCGGTCGGTCTGTCGATTCGGTCGAATTCTGACGTCAGAGATGCGCGCGCGCGCGAGTCCGTCGTCGAGCGCGCGCGCGAGTCCGTCGACGTCCGAGCGCGAGGGACGCTCGTCGACTCGGCGAGGAGACGGTCGGTCGACGAGGAGACCGCCGCGCGCGCGCGCGGGACCGAACGATGCGAACGATGGGACGGATGACGAAGACGACGCGAATCCCGCGCGCGTGCTCGGACTCGTCGCAATCGACGCGCGCGCGCTCACGATGAAGGACGTCCGTCGCGCGTATCGCGCGGCGGCGAAGCGCGCGCACCCGGATCGCGGTGGGACGGTGAAAGCGGCGACGCGCGCGAGGGACGCGTACGAAGCCTTGGCGCGCGCGGTGGAAACGAGGGACGTCGAGACGCTTCGATGGATGACGGCGATGGACGATGGCGATCCGTTTTCGTCGTCCACGATTCGAGCGACGTTCGACGGGGCGAGATCGGTGTTCGTGGACGAGACGCGGTGCGTGGGGGAGGAGGCGTGCGCGCGGTCGTGCGCGGCGCGCGCGCCGCGTTCGTTCGAGCGGGCGAGGGATACGGGGGCGGCGAGGGCGACGATGCGCGCGGGGACGTTCGAGGATGGATCGCCGGAGGCGTACGCGGAGTGGATGGCGGCGGGACAGTGTCCGAGAGAGTGCGTGTGGTTCGTCACCGAGGCGCAGAGAGCGTTTTTGGCGAACGCGTTGAAGAACGCGAGAGACGGCGGCGCGCGAGACGACGAGGTCGGGGCGCTCATCTCGGAATTACTCGCCAAGGCGGAGTATAACAACGGTCGCGAGGCGGGAAGACGCGCGACGGAGAGCGCACGAGAGCGAACGTAGCGCGGTAGTCGTACTGTACAATTGTTGAAACATCAAAACGTATCCGTGAGGTCGACGCAGTTCCCGCGCATCGTCTTCGACCCGTGTTGACCGTTACACAGCCAACACGCGTCGCCCTTTTTAAACTTGCCCGCGAACAAGTCGGTCTGATTCACTCCCGTGCCGTCGCACTGCCCGCACGGTTTCCATCCCGTGCCCTGGCACACGGGACATTGTTTTTTCGGGGCTGTGTTCATGTTTTGGGAACCGTCGAACCGAGACGACGCGGGACGCGCGAGGAGGCGACGCGCGGGCGCGGGCGCGCGCGAGGACGACGAACGCGTCGCGGACGCCGACGCGGACGACGTCGACGCGACGGACGGCGACGGGCGAACGAACATGACGCGCGCTCGAGTGCGTGAATGGGAATGGGGGCTCAAGTGGGAAAAAGCGCGCGGGTTCGACGACGGATTCAATACACGCGCGTTTCCGCGACCGCGTCGGCGCCTAATTCTTCGACGCGAGATCGTACTTGAACGTCACCGGTGGTGGCGCCGGGGCGTCGGGAATTTTGCCCCAACTCTTGAGCTTGTACGCGACGCGCTCGAGGTCGGCGATGCGCACGGCGTCGCGTTTGCGAAGGACGTGGAGCGTGGCGCTGCGAGAGCGACTGTTTTGACGCATCTCGGCCTCGCTCGGGCGCTGGGCGTCGTCCATGTGTAAACCCCACTTGCGTTCGAGCTTTTTCGCGCACTTGTCCGCGTGATGCTTTCTCGCCCAGACGTAGAGAGGGAAGTCTTCTCTGATGACTTCGTAGTCGCGGAAAAAATCGACGACGATGGCGCACTCGCTGTGTTTCCACGTGAGAATGCCGAGTCGGCCGTGTTCGGGCATGATGTCGAACGCGGCGTGCATGCCGCGACGCATCTCATCGAATTCTTGATTGAGGACGATGCGAAGCGCCTGAAACGTGAGCTTGGCGGGGTGCATCATCTGGTACTCTTTGCCCTTGGCTTTGGCGACGAGGGCGGCGAAATCCTTCGTCGTGCTCGGAAGCGAGCCGTCCTCCCTCGCGAGAAGGATGGCGTCGGCGATGCGTCTGGCGGCGATGGGATCGGTCGTCTCGCCGTATTCGTGAATCACGCGACGAAGTTCATCGCGAGATACGAGTCGTAAGTACTCGCTCGCCGGGACGCCGCGCTCGACGTCGAAACGCAAATCGAGCGGTCCGTCTTGTTCCGGTCTGAATCCTCTCGACGCGTCGTCAAACTGCGGTGACGAGATGCCCAAATCTAAAAACACGCCCGAGGGTTGAACCCCGAGCGGTTTCAACACCTGCGCCATGCATCCGAACGGGGCGTGATGGATGGTGAATCGCGAGTCCTCCTTTTCGAGTTCTCGGCCAACCTTGATGGCCTCGGGATCCATGTCGAACGCGTGTAATCTTCCATCCGGAGAGAGCGCGGCGAGAATACCGCGCGTGTGGCCACCGCGACCGAACGTTCCGTCCACGTACACGCCCGAACGATCCGGCGCGACGAGCGCGGCGATCGTTTCCGCCAACATGGCCGGCGTGTGCGTCCCGAACGCCTGCTCCGTCGCTCGAACGCCGAACGTGCTCTTTTTCGCCACGGTCACCGAGACGTTGCGCCCGCCGAATCGAGCGCCGTCACGTTTCAAAGCCTCATTTCTACCAGCCTCGTCGACGAAGGTGATGAAACCCGCGCCCTTGGCTTGCCCGGACTGAGGGTCGCGCAGAAGACGCGCGGGACCCACTATGGCGCCGCAGTCGGCGAAGAAATTGTACACCTCGGTCTCGTCGGCGCTGTGCGGAAGGTACTTTAAGAATACCTCGTATCCCTCCTGCGCGCTCCCTTGCGCGGGCGCGCGCGCCGCTGCCGTGTTCACCGCGGCGTTGGACGCTCTGCCGGACGTCGCGCTCCTCGCCGCCGCGCATCTGAAACACGACGTTCGTCGCGCGAAATTACTACAACCGCACGCCCCACACATCCAATCATCCGCGCGCACCTCGTGGGACGAAATCATCGTCATCGACGTCGTGTTCGCCGCCGTCGAGTTGGTCGCCGTCGCCGCCGCGCCGCCGCCGCCGAACAACGGCGGTCGAGCCGCCGCCTCCCCGCTCTCCTTACCCGGCGTCATCCCCCCGTTCGCCGCCACAACCACGTCGCCGTTATCGACGATCACCTTGAGCTCGACCCCGTCCAGCGTCTTCCCGTCGTACGCCGCGACGAGCGATTCCGCCGCCCGTCTCGACTTTACGCTCGCGAACGCCTGCCCGCCCGGCGGTTTCGGCCCTTTCCCGTGCGTTCCCCACATCCCGACCACGACTTCCGCGGCGTCGAGACCCAAAAACTCGCTCAGACTCCCCGCGTTCGCGCTCTTCGTCAATCCGACGACGCGCACGCGCGTGGGCGTCCCGCCGCCACTTTCGGTCTCATCGCGCACTTTTTGCTTCTTCGCCTCGTCCGCGTCTGTATTCGCGTCCTCGCGCCGCTCGCGCTTCTCCTTTTTGTCCTTCTTCTCCTTCTTCTCCTTTTTACCCGATTTCGGCGTGGACGACCCCATGACGACGACGCGCACCCGTCGCGAAGTGCGGGAGAAACTTTTTCCTCTCCGGGGACGCGACGAGACGAAACCGGAAACGGGCGGACGAGTCTCGATCGACGCGCGCGCGCCGGTGTGCGAGAAGAAGAGCGTCGCGCGTGCATTGGATCGATTACATCCCATCCACGACGAGGTTCGCGCGGGCCACGGTCAGAGGTCACCGAGATCGTCGTCCATCGCGTCGTCGGCGGCGACTTGGAGGAGTCGCTCGACGGCGAGCGGCGCGACGCGCGAACGCGCGTTGAAAAGAATCTTTGACAGCAAATCGGCGCGATCGACGACCGGCATCGATGGAGGATCGCGCGCGGGCGTTCGTCGAAACCCGTGAGAGGCTGTCGGTTTCGGTCCGAGGTAACGCACGTCGGCGGAGCGCACGACGGCGGTTTCGGCGTCGACGTCGAAACCGCCGGGACCGACGAGAAACCGTCCCGATCGACCGGGCTGGAGTCGGTCGGGGGATTCCACCTTTTCCGACGCGCGAGGCACCGCGGCGACGGCGGCGATGATGGCCGGTTCGTCGTCACCGGTGACGAAAAAGTTTCCGTCGGCCGACTTGGCGAGGGCGACGACGTGCGCGCGCGCGGCGTCACCCTCGAACTCCACCCCCGCTCGCGCGAGCACGGACGGCGCGCCCTCGTCTCGCCCGAAAAACGCCGACGTCTTCGCGTCGCGCCAGAGCAACACCAACGGCGTCGCGCCGACGTCGTACGCCGCCTCTTTGTGATAAAACAACAACCCGTCCACTTCGCAATCGCCGACGTCTCGCGCCTCGTACGCCCTCCGCACCCCGTCCGCGTCGCATTCGTACCAAGGCGTCGGCGCGAACGCGTACTCTCTTCCCACGCTCGGATCAGGCGGTTCACACGCGTCGCACTCCTGCGTCAAGCGCGTGTGCGCCCAAAAGAAACGAAACTCGGCGTCGCAGTCGTACATCGACGTCCCGTTCCACGCCACGACGTCGAGCACGCGATACGTCCCTCCACGTCCGCTCGTCGACGTCTCGCGTCCGGCGTCACACCTCGCCCGCTCATCCTCGCAGTACACGCAATCCAAGATGCAAAAACAATCCCCACCGCGTCCTCGACTCGTCCTCGCGCTCCCGCCCGGGAGTCCCGACTGAAACGCGCGCAGCGTCGACCCGTCCCTCGCGCTCCTCGCCGTCGTCTTCCCTCGCGCCGCGACGACGAGACACCGCGCACCCCTCGGTCGAGGTCGCACGTACCATTTCCTTCGTAAATCTCTCGGCGCGTCGTCCCACATCCACTCCGGTTGCGTCAAGAGTTCCTCGCGCGCCGCCGCGTTCGCCGCCGCGCGCGCCGCCGTCGACGTCTCCATCGACGTCTCCATCGACTCCCGCGCGCGTCCATCCTCCTCGACGACGCGTGACGAAGTCACCGCGCGCGCGCGATCGCGCGCGTCCTCGTCCCCTCCCGCGGCGACGCGTCGCGCGTACGCGAGCGCGTCCCGTTTTCCATCTCTCTGCCGTCGTAGCGTCGCCTCGCGCCGTCGATCGCCGTACGTTCGCTTCCTCGCGAGTCGCGCGCGAGTCGCGCGCGACCCGTCGTCCATCGCGTCGCTCGAACGGTCGCGCGCGACTCGCGCGCGCGTCGCGGCGTCGAGAAATCGCGGGAAATCGCGACCGCTCGTCTCCCGCGTGATTGTACAGTTGCGACGAAATGCGCGCGTGACGCGTCAGTCGTCGACGCGTCGCGACCGGAACGCGCGCGAGAGGACGCCGAGGGACGAGCGTGAGGTGCGCGTGCGACCTCGCGCGCGCGAGACGGTCGCGCGCGCGCGAGAGGGACGCGAACGCGGCCGAGCGGTGGTTGGCGGTGAATTAGTAATCATCGACGCGCCGTCGTCGTCGCGCGGCGTGATCGACGCGCGCGCATGTCGAACGCGCGAGATGAAACGCGTGAGGTCACCGTGCGCGAGCGTCGGGAGGCGTTCGAGCGCGCGTTCTTCTCGGAGTCGACGGGAGAACGGGGGGCGTCGGCGCCGCGCGCGAGGGGAGACGACGGGACGCGGCGACGGGTGAGCGGACGACGATTGGATCGAGAGATGAGCGCGTTGTACGAATTGAGCGATGTGAAAGGACGCGTGTCGTTTATACTCGCGCTGTGGGTGTCGTGCGCGTCGAGGGTGTCGCCGCAGATCGCGCTCGCGGGGTGCGTCGGCGCCGCGGCGCAGTGGCTGAAATTGTCCAAGTGCGACGAATCGTTGAGATATTCCACGGTGTGTCGGTATTCGTTCGCCATCGACGCGCATCTGTTGGTGGGGTTTGTTATTTCGTTTCTGTTGGTGTTTCGGTCGTTGCAGGCGTTTCGTCGGTACGAGGAGGCGAAAGAGGCGCTCATCGCGGTGAAGGAGTCGCTGCGAAACGTCGTGGGAACGGTGGAGACGGAGGGCGAGAACGCGGAGGGAATGCGAGAGGCGATGAAGAGACGACGCGCGTCGATGGCGAACGGTGGGTATCAGGATGAATTGCGACGTTTGTGTAATCTGGCGTACGCGTTCATGCGACAGGGTCTGCGAGAGTCTCGCTTCGGCGTGCGCGCGCCGCATAGCGGAGAGATTCCCGACGTCAGCGACGATGGATTGTTGAACAGAGACGAAGACGGCACACCGAGCCTGTCCAAGCTCGCGACGGAGGCAGAGCGCGTGCAGTACGCGCAGATACCCGTGGTGTCTCGTCCCGAGGCGGTGATGGTGAACGCGTTGAGTCTGGTGGAGATTGCGCTCGCCGAGGGCGCGCTCGGCGACCGCGCCGCCATGCAGGCGTTTCGTCAGACGCAACGCGCGCTCGACGCCTACAGGCAGGCGTACCTCATATTAGACACGCCGACGCCGAGCCAGTATCAACACACTGTCACGGTGTTGCTATTCGTATTCGTGTTCTCGCTACCGTTCGCGCTCTCGACGCTGACGGATTGGCGAACACCGCTTGTGAGCGCGACCATCGCGTGGTTATTTTACGGCGTCAACGAGGTCGCCAGCGCGCTGGAGGACCCATTCAGATGGTCGCTACCCGCGCATCCGTTAAACGTCATAGGTCGAAGAATCAGTCGCGAGATGGAGGCTTTCAGGGCCACCTTTGAGGCGAGCGGCAACGACGACGAACCGTTAATGGTGGATTCAAAGTCTCATCGAAGTTGGCGAGGCCACCTGTGGTTCATCACGGATTGTTTCATCCCTTGGCGAGAGACTACGCTTCCACTCATCTCCCGACAGATATTCCTCGCCGCCGTCGTCGGCATCTGCGCGCAGCTGCTAAAGTTGGGCGTGTGCGGCGATGACGTCACGATGTCGTCGCAGTGTCTGGTGACGTTTGATATATCGGCGCATCGCGTGCTCGGCATTCCTTTGTCGTTTTTGCTCGTGACGAACATCGATTGGGGGTACGAGCGGTTCATTAACTCGAAGCAATACGTCGTGGATCTTCAGAACGAACTCCGATCCGTCATCATGTGCGCGTCGATTTTCATGCAACCGAAGACGAAGAACAACACCATGGTGGACGTCGAGGCAGATGTGCTGGAATTACAGCGCCTCTCGAAATTATTGTTTGGATTCATGCGGATATGCGTGCGAGAATTGATGATCGGCGGTCCAGATCGACCGGAGATGGACCTCGTGGACTGTCTGTCGTCGGATGAGTTCGGCGGCGTGTGCAAACTCAACGATTTGCTCGACGACGCTGAGATTAAAGAATTGTGTTCTATGCCCACGCACGCGCTCACAACGTGGGCCGCTATGCGCATGAACGTCATCATCGATTCGTACAGGCGCACGGGCGCGCTGTCGGAGCGTTTCGCGGCGGAGGCGTATCGAAGTCTCTCTTCCACGCTGCAAGCCATGCAAGGTCTCAACAGAGTCGCGACGACGCCCGTACCGAAACAGTTTCGTCATTTGCTTCAGCTTTTACTGTTCGCTTTCGTCTTTTCCACGCCGTTCGTTTTGAGCGTGAGCTACAAGTGGATCGCGAGTTTACCCGCGATGCTCATCGCGCTCGGATTCTACGGCATCGCGGAGACGTCGACGGGAATGATGGAGCCGTTCAGTTGGAGCTCGCCGCATCACGAGTTGAGCGCCATCTGCGCCGCGATGGATTCGAGGCACGAGCGCATCGGCAGTCTCGCGTTCGCGTTCCGCGGGCATCACGATTCGTGGGTGAAACTGGTGGACGAGATGGAGTCGAAAGAACACATTCATCGAAGCGCGTCTCGGGTGAAGGAAATGAAGAAGCGCGTGCAAAGATTGTTTTCGCGGCCGGCGGTGCATCTCCAGAAGCGCGCGGCGTTTGAAAAAGATTTTAAAAAGATGGCGCGACGCAGCGCGTTGGCGTTGCGTTCGGGATGGTCCTTCGTCTCGTGCATATTCTACGTGCACGAAACGGTGCTTCCTTCGCTCATCGTGCAAATCGTACTCAGCGCCACCATCGCCGTCGTGGCGAATGCGATGAAAATTCACTGGTGCGGGGACGACGTCACGATGGCCAATGAGTGCGCGCTGACCTTTGATTCGGGCCCGCACGTCACCGCCGGTTCCATCCTGGGTTTCACGCTCGTGTTTCGTCTCTCTCTTTCGTACATGAGATACTACGACGGGAAAGGAATGGTGGGTAAAGCCGTCAACGCGATTCGGTGTCTCAACTTTGGCGCCTACACGATGATTCACCCGCCGGAGTCCGATGCCTCCGTGGCAGTGAAACAATCCATCAGTGAAGACGTGATCGAAATCCGTCGTCTCTCCATCATCATGTTGGGATTCATGCGACAAGCCATCCGAGAGCGCCGACACGGCGTCGAGCCGTACGCGTTGAAGAAGACGAAACCGACGCCCGAGGAATTAATGCAAGATCCTCGCGGATGGCCGTCGCTCTCCGTGATGCTCACCGACGACGAGAAAATCATGTACACAAAGTGCGATTACAGAACCAGAATCGGTGTCTGCGGATCGAAGATCATGCGAATCATCGACAAGCGTCGTCGTCTTGGGCACGTGAGCGACAGGTGCGCCTTTGAAATGCTCGGTCGAATCGACGTCTGCATGGAAGCCATGGGTCACATCGAACGAGCCATCTCGAGTGTCATGCCGTTCGCATTTCTCCACCTCATGAACTTTGTGCTCTTCTTTTTCGCCATGTCAGCGCCGTTCGTGTTCATCACGTCTTACAAATGGTTGGCACCGCTCCCGTCGATGCTCGTCACGGCGTCGCTCTTCGGCATCGCCGAGATGGGAAGTCTACTGGACGATCCGTTCGGGTGGGAACATCCGAGACACGATCTCACCGCGACCGGGTGGATGTTGTACATGGAGACGACGTCGATTCACGAGAAAGTTGCGCAGATCTCTGGAGAGACGGACGAATCGACGCACTCGGGCGTGGACTCGCTCATTCTCAGCGGCGGCGCCGCGCCGAAAGCGCTCGAGCCCTTAACCGTTTGGGAGATGCTTCGACGTCATCGGGGCGTGAGCACGAGTGTGTCGTATTTTTCGTATTTAACGTGCATTCGAGGCACGGTCTTTTCGTGGATTTGGCCCATGATGTCTCTCATGGTCTTCTTGGGCGTGATCGTTCAGTTCTACAAATTGTGGGTGTGCGGTAGCGGCGCCACCAACCACCGACAGTGCGATATGTTCTTCGCCCCCGACGCGGTCGACATCGTCGGTCGATTGTCGTTATACGTCGTCGTGTACCGTTTTTTCTTCGCGTTTCGTGTGTTTTACGAAGCGAAAACGGGCATATTCGACGTCGTATACGGTATTCATCTGTTGAACGTGCACGCGTGCACACATTTGCTGGAATCGCCGTCGGGAAAACAAACGTCTGAGAAGGCGCGAGACCACGTCCGAAGCGTCAGAATCAAATTATTACGACTCACTCACGCGCTGTATCAAGCCATCAAGCGCGATTTGCGCCGACAACACGCGCCTTTTACGCATAATAAGGTTCCGAGTTGGACGTCGTCGTTGGCTGAACGTGACGAGTCGACGCTTGGCCTTCTGTTGGACTTTGAGAAAGCGAGTATGAAACGCTCGCTGCTGGACATGCGCTCGGACGAAAGAGTGGCTGGCATCGCGTCGCGCGTGTTGTATCAAATTGAGACGGCTCGCGAAGAGGGCTACGTGTGCAATCGGGGCGCTTCGATGATGGTGAACTGCACGCGAGACGTCTTGCACGCCTACTCACGGTGTGCGCGCACGGCCAAGGCGAAGACGCCGTACAAATTGAACCACATGGTAAACGCTCTGACATTCATATGGTTGTGCTCCACCGCGAGCGTGCTCGTCATGCAGTTCAAGTACGCCACGTGGTTACCGCTCGGGATTCTTTCCAGTACTCTGTACGGTTTACTCGCCATCGCCTCTCGTCTCGAAATGCCCTTCAGAATGAAAGGGAGCTGTTCGAACGATCTCGAAGAGATGGGCGACGCGCTCTGGTCGTCGTGCGCGTCCACGCAGGCGACGCTGGCGGAGAGCGATGCGCTTCGAAACGAGATCGACGCCATCGTCGGGAGCGTGAAGACGGCCAGACGTCTGAGCGAAGACGCCGCCGAACGAGAAGAGGCTCGCGCGCGCGTCGCGGACGCGGCGCCGGATAATCAGCGAGACGACGACACGACGGTCGATTGGAACTTCCCCAAACAACGCAGCTTCAAAGGGGATAAATTTGGCGTATTCCTCGAGTTCTTCTCCTTCCACGGCACGGTGGTATTCGCAACGCTTCCGTACGTGTTTTTCGCGGGCATCGTCGCCACGGGATGGTATTACGTCTCCGATTACATGTGCTCGCGTGATGCGTTGTACCAATCGGGCACGTGTAAAATACTAATCAGTCCCGAGGCACACACGCTGTCCGTGCCCGTGCTCGGATTCTGCATCGCGTACGTACTCAACCTGACGTACATGCGCTTTTACGCGGCGAGGCAATACTTGGACGACGTGCTGGACCACGCCAGAGACGTCGTGCTCGAATTACACGTCGCCTTCACCAGTTCGAGACACACCAAGACGACCGACGCGGAGAAACTCCAGCACGCGCGCATGTCACGCACGCTTAACGTTCTCGTCGCCTTCATCAGACACTCCGTTCGAGAGTCTTTACAGGGATATCCTCCAGGATTCGACAAGGAGGAGGCGTCGACGCCGAACACCATCCTTGACGACGATTTCTTCGGCTCACCGTCCACGAGAGATCTCCTGCGTCCCGAAGAGCGCAATCAATACGCCAACATCGCTCCCGCGTTTCGAGTCGCCAAGTGTTCGGGAGAGTTGAAACGATCGATGATTCATCTTCCCAAACGAGGCGAGTACGAACAGCGACTCTTTCGCGTCTATCGCTCCATCGACGGCATCATGGACGCATGGACGAATTGCGAGACGATCGTGAACACACCGATTCCACCCTTTTACATGTACTCGGTGTATTTACTCTGTTTCGTCTTTGTCATGACGTCACCTCTGGCGTTCATTAATTCCTACGGTCGAGCCGTGGCGGTGCCCGTGGGCATTCTCGCCTTCGTCTTCAGCGGCATCGTGCAGGTATCGAACGAAATGATGATTCCGTTCAAATGGAACGCGATGTCGCACAACATCAACGAGATCACCAAAAATGTCTACCGACTCACCAAGTCGCTCGCAGGCGACGCCTCGCCCGCGCAATCGCGATGAGTAATACCGCCGCTTTGCATTACAAAACGCTCGCGGACGCCCCACTATTCGCACACATAAATCACGCGCTCAGGCGTCGTCTCCCCTTTCTACGTCTCCTCGCTAACACTTTCCGTCCTCCCGCCGTGCGCAGACGCGATCGAAACCCGTGTCTGCGCTTACGCACGAGATTACTCGGCTGATACGTGCGCTTCGTCGCGCACTCCGCCGCGTCCTCCTCCTCGACCTCCTCGCGCGTCCACTCGTCCCACGACGCGCTCGGCGCCTCCACGGGCATCTCCGCGCGCGCGACGCGCGACGCCAACACAAACGCATCGAACGACACTCCCATCACCGGCTCTCTCTCTCTCTCGCGCGTCGCCGACGCCGCGAACCCGTCGAGTTCCGCGAACAACCCTCGCGACGTCATCGAGCCGTCGCGCAACCATCCCTCGACGCGCGCGTCCGCGTCGCCGGCGCGCGCCGCGGCGCGCGCGGACGACGCATCGCGACGCGCTCGCGCGTTCGCGTCGTCGCGCGCGATCGAGACGAGTCCGCGTTCGTCGTTGTCGTCGTCGTCGTCGTCCTTCTCGTCGTCCCTCTCGCGTCCGAGGTGACGATGATGACGGGTCGCGCGCGGATCGCGCGCGCCGCCGCCGACGCGTCCCTCGACGCCCGTCGTCTCGCGCGCCGACGTCGCGAGCGCGCGTCGGAGCGCGCGCGCGGTGGCGACGAATCCTCGTCGCATGGAGGGCGCGCGGGAGAGTGACGCGCCGTCGTTCGGCGCTTTTTTCCTCATCGGCGCGCGCGCGGTGATGGGCAAGCGCGCGCGCGGTGGCGACGCGAACGCGCTCCGCGTGGCGGTGGGGAAAGGATCGTCGAACGCGTCGACGATCGCGCATCGAAAGTTTGCGTGCGGGGAGGCGCTGTTCGAGCGGTATTACCGCGCGCAGAGGGTGACGGCGAGCGAAGGTGATGATTTTCAAGCCTTGATGAGGGCGCTCGCGACGCCGCTTCCGGCGACATTTCGAGCGCACGCGCGCGAGGAGATGGGTGGAGATGTTTCGCGCGCGCTCGCGGCGATCGGGGAGGGTTCGGTGCGAGAGGTGTTCCCGGGGGCGTGGGAGGCGGCGAATCCGACGGGCGAGACCAAGCGAGGCAGAAGCGTCGTCCCGCGAGAGGTTTTGGAGGTGTTTGAGGAGGCGTCCACGAGTGGGAGAGGGTCGAGACAAGAGATCGTGAGCATGTTGCCCGTGTTGGCGCTGAATCCACCCTCAGGGGCGAAGGTTTTGGACGTGTGCGCGGCGCCGGGACAGAAGACTATGCAGTTGTTGGAGCGCGCGCGATACGGTGAAAGGGGCGCCGAGGGCGTGGTGCACGCGAATGACGCGCATCCCGGACGCGTTCGAACGTTATTGGACGCCATCGAGCGACATGGGCGGGATCCTCGCGAATTGGTGGGACTGTTCGTCACGCGCGCGTTCGGGCAAGATTTACATTTTCCGTTATTCCTTCGTCGAGGGCACGACGTGCGACGCGAACAGGGGCGCATGTTGCGCATGAGCGACAGCGACGAGAGACGAGAAGCGCTTATCGAACTCGGTGGATACACGCACGTGCTCGCGGACGTGCCGTGCAGTGGAGACGGAACGATTCGGAAAGATCCGGATTGTCTCACGAGATGGCATCCGGGCATTGGCAACGCGTTGCACATCACGCAGCTCAGCGTGGCGCGAAGATGCGCGCGTCTGTTGAAACCCGGCGGGACAATGGTATACTCGACGTGTACATTCAATCCGATTGAAGACGAAGCCGTCGTGCAAACGCTTTTGAACGACGATGAGTTGGCGCTCGAGCTCGAGACGCTCGATTTACCGATTTCCGGTCGACCCGGTTTGCGCGAGTGGAAGGTGGGAGAACACTCGAACACGTCGGACGAGGACGGCGACGTCACGCTGAAATGGTTTGATAGTCCGAGCGACGCCGCGTTTCGCGCGAAAGGGACGTACGCGCCGAGCATGTGGCCGTTGGCGCCGTCTCGTTTGGCTGAACTCAAGCTCGAGCGATGCGCGCGATTTTTGCCACACGACTCGAACACGGGTGGTTTCTTCGTCGCAAAGTTGAAGAAAAAGAACGACCAACGGACGAAATGTGCGTTTGCGGAGCTCGTGGAGCGAGAGCTTGCTCTGCGTTGCGACGGATCGACCACGTCGAAGATGAAACCGTTGGCGAAGAAACAGGCGGTGGAGCGCATGGATGCGCAACTCGCGCGATTCGTTCCGTTACATCGTGTGAATAAGGAGCTACACGCATCCATTCACGAACGTTTGTGTGGATCGAACGCGAACCTTTCGATTAATGGAGACGACGTGCACGTCGCGTGCGTGACGTCGAGCGCACTCTTAGACAAGGCGTGCTCGGACGTCGTGCGGCTTGCCGCCGCGGGCGTTTCGCTCTGCAGCGCGAGTTTGAACGCGTCCGTGACGCTCCAGGGCGCTGACGCGTTGCGTCATCACGTCGGCGAGAAGCTGCCGTCGTCGTGGATACCGTGTCTGCCGTCGGAGCTGCATCATCTCTTGACATCAGAGCGTTCGACCGCGCTCACGAGCGACGCGGTGTTCGAACGCACGCGGAAGCGCGCGCGGAAATCGCCGGAAGGAGCCGTCGTCTTTTGTTTAAGAAACAAATCGAACGAGATCGTCTTTTCTGTCCCCGGTGCGTTATACCGCACACCGGACGGGGACTTCGTCGAGGTTGGCGAGCGCGCGAACGCGCTTCGAGGCGAGCTCACGGCAAAGCTTCGACGCGTGGCGAGCGGAGGTCGAAAACGCGGCGACAAGCGCGCACGCAGACTGCACGGATTAGATACATAGATTCACGATAGGAAAAGCGCGGAATTGAATTAGCTTACACAAATAGATACTGCAACTATTTTTTCTTCCTGATCACGGTTCCTTCGCCAAAGTCATCGTCTTGCGGAGAGACTCGGCGCGTGCCTCCCGGAAGCTTGATCGCGTTGCCACTCTCCGAGTTTTCGAAACTCGCTTGCACCTTGTTCGCAGTGTCCTTTGCTAATTCCGCCGCCTTGTCCAAATTTTCCTTCGTCGTCACCGACTTGACGGCGTTCGTGACGTCCTCCGGTTTGATGGAGCTCACCTTGTCGACGAATCCTAAGAAGGCTTCTTTACTACCGCCCTTTTTGTCGACTTTCGGCGATTCGGAGGACGACTCCTTCTTTGACGTCTCAGTCTTTGACGTCGACACGCTCTCCGTCACGGCGGCCGGTTTGGTTTGCCCCTCGCTCGTGGACGCTTGGCGCATAAACGCCGAGGCGGCGTCCGATTCTTCCTCATCGGAATCTTCCTTCACCTCTTCGACGACGGTTTCGCTCTTAGACTCTACGACGGGCACCGGAATGCCGGCATCCTTCGGCATCAGCTCGGCGTAAATACGTTCCACCTCGTCTTGATCGATGTTGTACCCTCCCATGAGCGCCTCGCGGTTGGAGTACGACTCTTCGAAGTCGTACATACCGAAACCTGGCGGTAAGGCGGACCCGGACGATCTAGACGTCCCGCTCGAGAAGCTGGAAGAATACTTGTCGTAGTTGACCGGGTTCAAATCCAAGGGCGCGTCGCCCGAGCTCGAAAACGAGTAATCGCTCGAATAGTTGCTCGAGTACTCGCTCGACAGCGAGTACGGATCGACCACGTTCACATCAGACGAAGAGGACGACGAGGACGACGAATACGACGAGGAGTATTCGGTGATTGTGTCGTACGCAGTGTTCGCAACCGGCGTCTTCTTCATGAGTTCCGCGTTGGCGGCGAGTCGTTCCGCCCACTTGGCGCTCGCCCCCGTCGCCTTGCCCTCGGACACGATGGACGCCGCCTTGGCCTTGGCCTTGGCCAACTTCTGTACCGAATTCTTCTCCTCGACCACCTTTTGCGTCATCGCGCGCTTCTTTAACATCAGGTACGCCGCCACCGCCAACGGCGCGGCGACGTACACCGGCATGGCGTACAAGAGCGCGCACGCGTACTCCGCCGCCGCAAACGTCCACGACACGACGACGCGCGACAGCGTCAACAACACCGCGGCGATCGACATAAAAGGCTTGGCGCTCAACAGTCCCAGCACTTTCACGAACGCCCCGCTCGGATCGGCGACGAGATTCGACGACGCCTTGGCCCCGCTCGACACCACTCCACCCGGCGTCAGGAGAAACGACTGCGCCCACGCGAAGACGTTGATGCACCCGAGAATCGCCGCGTCGTACGCGTCCAACATGATATCCACGAAAGAATCCACGCCGGCCGCCACCATATCCACCAACGCTCGCGCTAGAGTCTGCGCCGGCGCCAATATCGGCACGCTCACGCTCGCATCGCTGTACGCGAACGCCGCGATCGCCGCCGCGATCGCCGCCGCGCCCAACGCGCGTCTCCCCGCGCGCGAGTCATCGCCGTCCTCCTCCTCATCGAACGGCACGTACCCACCGCTCGCTCGCACGCGCATTTCCGTCGTCTCAATCTCCGTCACCGTCTCCGTCTCGGCCTCCATCGCCTCATCGCTCCAATACGACGACGCGCCGCCGACGATCGTCCTCGCCCGCCCTCCCGCGATCTTCGCCCGCGCCGCCGTCGCCCCACGCCCGACGATCCCGCGTCCGCGCGCGTCGCGCGTCACACACACCTCACGCATCGTCCCCGCCCCGCATCGCGCGTCACGCGCCCTTCCGAACGAGACGACGCCTCGTCCCTTCGGTCCCGATCGTTCGACGACGATCGTCCCACCGCCGTTGCTCCTCGTCCCGCCCCGCGTCGTCCTCGTCCTCGTCCCTCGCGCGACGCGCCTTCTCGACGTCACCGTCATCATCCCTCGCGTCACCGACGTCACCGTCATCATCGGTCGCGCGTACGAAACTCCGCGGCGTTCGCGAGTTCACGACGCGATGAATGAAAGTCGCGAATGAATGTCTCTGGATGCGCGCGTCTCAACGTTCAAATGAATGAATGAATGAATGTCCCACGCGTCCGTCCGTCCACGACCGGTTCGAATCGTCTCGTCGTCGACGGTCGTTCGCACGATCGATCGCGATCGATCGATCGACGCGCGGTCGTTCGTCCACGCGTCGCCGTGTGTCGACGATCCGAATCCATTCGATTCCATGGATTGGATGGATTTCCACGCGCCGGCGTCGAGATCGATCGATCGCGGGTGGCGGTCCCCTCGTCGTGTGCGTTCGTATACAGCATACGTGCTCTCTATGAACGTCTATTCAAATTTTTATAGAGTAAAAAAATACAGTGGATGGACTCCAATTGCATAGTACAGTATCTATGTATCTATGCACGCCACTATCCCTAAAACCCTCCCTAAAAAATGAATGTCCAAAAACAAACTCGAGTTTTGCCCCAACGAATGGCCGCGCGTGTCGGTCGATCGATCGGTCGCGTCGGTCACTGTGTCTTGAGTCGTGACCCTCGACCGAGGGCCGTCGTCCCCGTCTCGAGGGTCAGGACTCGTCGTGCGTATGACCGCCCGGATGCGGATGCGGATGCGAATGCGGATGCGGATGCGCCGACGCGTCACTCGTTCGACCGCGCGTCGGTGGACGATGGCGACGACGCGACGCGAGCGCTCGGCGTACGCGCGATGTCGAGAGATGCGCGCGTTTTACGTCGGGAGAGGGGCGCCGATGGCGATCGCGTCGGGCGCGAGCGTCGCGAGATTGGGGACGGGGACGACGGGGACGGGCGGCGGCGGTGATGATGATGATGACCGAGACGGTGACGACGACGACGACGCGCGCGATGGACGAGAGATGCGCGATGGGAAGCGACGCGTGAAGGGGCGGACGTCGTCGGAGGCGGTGACTGAATTCGTGACGTACGCGTGCGCGACGAGCGAGGGTGGGTGCGCGTTGGCGAGACGAGAGACGATGAGAGGCGCGGCGGCGACGACGAGTCGGTCGAGGGAGCTCGCGCGGGACGATGGAGATGGAGAGGCGATGACGGCGATCGCGATGGATGAAAACGTGAGGAGGGTGTTTTGTGCGTCGAGGAGTGGACGCGTGGTGCGCGTGGATGTCGTAGAGGGGGGAGACGGGACGACGACGACGAGACGCGTCAAGGCGTGGTCGCCGCACAAGTCGTCGCCGGTGTTGGACATGTGCGTGGACGCCACGGGGACGCTGTTGTGCACGGGGAGCGCGGATAGATCGGCGCGGGTGTGGGATATCGAGCGCGGGTACTGCACGCACGCGTTTCGAGGGAGACACGGAGGCGCGGTGACGGCGACGGCGTTTCATCCGAATCCCAGGGCGGCGCGCGCGTTCACCGCGGGGGAGGACGGCTCAGTGGCGATGTGGTCGTTGGTCGGTGCGGAGAGCGGGAGCGGGAAGAAGGGGAAGAAGGGTGTCGCCGCGGACGGGTGCGTGAAATTCATCCAGGATGCGCACGTGAGCGCGGTGACGGCGATTCGCGTCGACGCCGAGTCCAACACGCTTCTCACCGCTGGACGAGATAAAGTGGTTCGCGCGTACGATTTAGACACGCTCACGCCGAGGAGCACGACCGCGGTGCACGAAACGATCGAGGATTGCGTCATTTTACGCGCGTCATCCGCCATCGTGCGCGATGGAAAGGTGAAACCGCCGCCGAATTCCGCCGGCGTGATTTTCGCCGTCGTCGGCGATTCTGGACGCGTTCGCGTGTGGCGAGAGGGCACGGCGAAACACGCCCTCGAGTCCGCGCCGTTGGTCGCTGAGAAGACGCTCACAAAGGGCGGCGATGACGAGGAAGATGAGTTCGAAGCCGCGGCGAGCACGTTCACCAAGTGCGCGCTCACGCACTCGGGCGACGGAATCATCGGCGTCAGCGGCGACGCGCGCATCTTGACGTACGTCGTCAACGCGGAGACGGGTGCGTTCGAGATTGAAAACGAAATCGTAGCCAACACAGACGAAATCATCGGTCTGTCCTTCGTCCCGAACGCGAGCGAAGAGGCGGCGATGAACGTCGAAGGCGACGACGAGGACCCGGATGAGACGAGGACTCTGGCGAGAATACCGCGCGAGATGGCCGTCGTGACCAATTCACCCACGGTGCGCATGTTCGATCCGTCCACGATGTCGTGCGTCGGTTCCCTGAGCGGACACAGCGCGGTCGTGCTCTGCGTCGATGCCGCGCTCGCGTCCGATGGGACGGCGCTCATCATCACGGGCGCCAAGGACCACGCCGTGCGATTGTGGGACGCCGCCTCGCGTTCGTGCGTCGCCGTCGGTGAAGGCCACGTCGGCGCCGTCGCCGCGGTCGCGTTTCCACCGAAGTCGTCCAAAGGCTTGCGATTTGCAGTATCCGGTGGTTCCGATCGCGTGTTGCGCGTATGGGACGTCGAAGGTGCGCGCGAGAGCGACGACGGCGAGATGAATGCGACGGCGGCGACGGTGGCGCACGACAAGTCGCTCAACGGCGTCGCCGTCGCTCCTCACCTTCGCATGGTGGCCACGTGTTCGAGCGATAAGACGGCTAAGATTTGGAAAATGCCAGATTTAGTGCCCCTTGCCACGCTTCGAGGGCATCGACGCGGCGTGTGGGCGTGCGCGTTTTCGCCGTCGGATCGCGTCCTCGCCACCGCCGGCGGCGACAAGACGGTGAAGATTTGGAGCGTCGACGATCGCGCGGGAAGCGACTTGAACGGCGCGTGTCTTCGCACGCTCGAGGGTCACACTGCGTCCGTGTTGAGCATCAACTTTCTCTCTCGAGGCACGCAGTTGCTCACCACCGGCGGGGACGGTTTGCTCAACCTGTGGAACGTCACCGCCGGCGCGCGCGTCGTCTCGGTGGACGCGCACGAGGACAAGGCGTGGGCGCTCGCCGTCGCGAGCGACGGTGATTGGGTCGCCACGGGCGGCACAGACGCGTCCATGTCGCTGTGGCAAGACTCCACGTCAGTATCCACCGCGGAGACGGCGCAAAAACACGCCCTCGCGGTGGAGCGCGAGCAAGCCTTCTTCAACGCCGAACGTTCGGGCGAAGTCGCCAAGGCGATCGAATTAGCTCTGTCGCTCGAACGACCCGGCGCGTTGTTGCGTGTGCTCACGAGGATGCTCGAGGAAGATTACGAACACGGCGATGCGAGACTTCGACAGTGCGTCACGCCTCTGCGCGATGAAAGCCTCACGCGCATGCTCAAGTGCGTTCGCGAGTGGAACACCAACGGACGCACGTGTCACGTGGCGCAGCACGTCCTCGCCGCGATATTCCGAACGCACTCCATGGAAGAGTTGAGCAAACTGGAAGGCATCGAGGACATCATGCACGCGTGTCGGGCGTACACGGAGCGTCACCGATCCCGCCTCGAACGGCTGTATCGCGGGACGTTCATGGTGGATGTTCTCCTCTCGCGCACGGGCGCCATCGTCGACGACGAAGAGACGGAGGAAGAGCTTCGCAAGAGTCGTGAAACCATCGATGACTTCGGTTTCATGCGCGCCGACGGCGCGGCCCCACCGCCGCGTCTGCTCGCGCCGTCGGTGCCGCAGCCGATAGCCGCGGTGAGCGAGGAGGACGACGACGACGGAGAACCCGCCATGGACGTCTCCGACGAGGAGATGGAAGATGACGAAAATGAAGATGAGGGAGAGGAAGAGGAAGAGGAGGAACCGCAGGCGAAGGAGGAAGTCAAGGAAGAAGACATCGCGATGGGCCCGCCGAAGAAGCTCAAACGCCTGAGCATTCTCAAACGCGTTGCGTCAGACGTGGAGAAACGACAAAAGCTCCTTCGCGACCCGTCGCCGCGACACACGCGATCGGGGAAAAGACTAGGATTTAAATAAATAGATTAGCGCGTGGGACCGATGCAATGATGATGATCTGGTCGTTCAATCACATAACAACCCTCGTCTACGTTTTCGCTAGCTATACTTTCGCTCCACTCGTGCGCGGCGCTCACTCACGCTCACACATGGTGCGTAGCGCTTACTGGTGCTTCTGCGCATCGTCAAAAAAGATGATCGCTCGGTCAGTCTCTGCTTTCTACGCGCACTCGACGCATCATCGACGTCCACGCGTCGCCTTCGGCGTCTCGCGTCTCTCGTCTTCGCGCGCGCGCGCTCGCGTCGAGTCTCGTCGACGCACCACGAAGCCGATATCCTTAGCGTACTCCCGGAAGCACTGACGGCAGATGTTCAAGTTGTACTTGCGGATGATCGCCCACTGGTTTTCACACACGCGGCTGCAGACACGACAAAAAATCCCTCGAGGTCAGTCTCTCGTCTCCTTCGCGTCAAAGCCCTAGGTCTTCCCATCACCCATCGCGCGCGCATCCACCCACGCCCCTCGCACGGCGTCCTCCAGCCCCCGCGCGCTCTCCACCAACGCGACCGATTTCCCGCGTTCGTTTCATCGCGTCCACCGTCCCTCGCGACGATCGCGCGCGCTGTGGCGCCCGCGCGATCGGCTCCCGGCCCCCATCCCGGGGCGGGGCGCGATCCCATCGCGTCCCGTCATCGCGTCTCTTCATCGCGTCGCGCGCGCGCACCATCGGCGAGATCCCTTGCCGTAGTTGGCCGGGTGAGAGGCCCAAACGTCGTTGTGTCCCATCGTGCGTGTCGCGGTGCGTGTGCGCGTCGCGAAGAGGCGGACGCGGGAAGTCTCGCGCGCGGGACGACCGCGCCGGCCGCGCGTGCGGTCGGGACTCGGTGACGGGTCGTGATCGGTGGGCTACTCCTCGAGTCATGACCTGTCACGAGTGGGTACACCATATCTCGCATCCAACGCGCCGACGGTTGGTCGACTCGCGAGAGTCTCTCGCGCGCGTCGCGTCGTCTTCGTCCGCGCGTCCGCGCGCGTCCGCGCGAATCCGCGCTCTCGGTCGATATGTCCTCCTCGAACGCGCGCGCGCCGTCGTCGGCGTCGTCGGCGGCGTCGATGTGGACGAGACGACCGATGGCGGGAGATGTCGACGTCGACGCCGCCGACGACCGCCGTCGCGCGCGTCGCGGGCGGCGCGCGCTGGCGAGCGCGTCGGCGTCGATGGTGAATGATTCGGCGTCGGCGAGCGATGGGGCGACGGCGATGGTGACGGAACCGAAGACTGGGTTGCGCGTGCCGGCAGAGATGACGCCGGGGAGCGCGGCGCTCGCGTTGGCGGGTCTCGGCGTGCGGGTGAAGCGAATCGCGGGCTTGGGGGTGAAGGTGTACGCGTGTGGGTTTTACATCGACGCGGGGGCAATGCGAGGGATGAAGGCGGACGAGACGATGGGAGCCGACGCGTTCGAGGCGTTGGCGCGATGCGAGCGAAGCGTTCGATTGGTCTTCGCGCGAGACGTCGGCGGCGATAAGATTGTCGAGGCGCTCGCCGAGCGCATTCGACCGAAGATGAGCGCTGGTTCCGCGTCGTTGAAGACGTTTGAGGCGATCTTCGACGGCGTGAGCTTCAAGAAGGGGACGTCTTTGGATTTCTCCGCGTCTTCCCGAGGCGAGCTCACGACGTCCGTGAAGGGGAAAATCGTCAGCGTCATCGACGACGCCACGTTGAGCCGCGCTCTCTTCGACGCGTACGTGGGCTCGGATCCCGTGATACCGGCGTTGAAGGCGGAAGTCGCCGCGTTCATCTCTAAAATTTAAATTGTAACACGCACTCGCTCGGCGCTCGCGTCGCGTCGTTTCGCGCGACTCCGACTCTCGCGCGCACCGCATCCCACCGCGCGCGCCATCGCGCGTTCCCAACCGCGCATTCGAGGCGGTAAATATTGATCCAGATTCCGCGCGCGTCTGTCATGTCCATCGCGCGCGCGCGCGCGGGGTACGCGTCGCTCTTTTCAAATTTTTTCGTGGGCGCCTTGGTCAGAGCGCCCGCGCTGACCCTGGTCGTTATGATCGGTCTGGTCGGCCTCGCGGCGCGCGCGATATCGCAGACGCCCGATGCGATATCGCTCGACACGTCCTTCAAGGCCTATCGCGCGCGAGGGACGATTCGCGCGAAGAGAGCCGCGGCGGTGCTCGTCGCGTCGCGGCAAAGTTCAAAAACGCCTCTGGATTCGCGAGAGACGCGGAGACGGCTCCTGGAGGTGTATTCGGGCGCGAACGCGTCGAGCGCGTCCCAGACGATGGAAAATCCGTCGATGCCACCGTCGCCGCCGTCGCCGCCGAGTCCACCGCCGCCGCCTCCGTACGCGGGACTACCGCCGACGCGTCGTCTGTCGAGCGCGCTCGACGCCATGCTCTTGGGTTTGCGACCGAAATCGGGCGTCGACGATGGACGCGGGCTCGGTGAGTTTCACGTCATCGTCTCGCAGACGGCGTCGCGAACGGTGGGTGAGGCGGTGGACCTGTTTCGACGCGCGTGCGTGATCGAACACTCGATCGAGAACGCGGCGGGATACGACACGGTTTGTCGTCGACGCGGGGGCGACGAAGGGAGCTGCGCGTCAACGTTCAGCGCGCTCAACATCGGCTTCGTGTACGAGTTGATCGGTTTACTTGATGTATTGGAGGGGTTTCAGACTCTCGGGGAGGGGTCAGAGGCGGAAGTCGCGGCGAGATTGGCGTTTATTCGAGATCGATGCGCGTACTCGCCGTTCACTCGCGAGAGCGTGAACGCGTCGCACGCGGACATGTGTCGCGATGTACGCGCGTGTCACCTCGCGCCGTGTGTCCACGACGTCGTGCGAGACGCCAGGTGCATGATAGGAGAATATAAAATCGGTATATGCGATTTCATGACGCGCGTCGATCCGACGATCGAGGAGACCCTCGCCGTGGCGAACATAAAGAAACGATTCAGCGTCTCGTCGTGTCTCGACATCGACGAACGAACCGTCCAAGATTTTCTCGACGGCGTCGCCGCCGGGCTTCGTTGGTCGCAGTCGTGGACGCAGATCGAAGCGTTCGGGGCGCCGTTTGAAATTTTATTAAACGACGGATTCTTGTCCGTCGACGATCGTCTTGACGCGCCGAAGAGCGTGCGGCTCATCTTTCGACTTGTCGACGATTCAGAGTCGGTGTCCTGGGTGAAGGGCGTCGCGCATCACGTCGTCGAGGGTTTTAACGACGACGTGTCGTCGAAACTCCAGGGCATGAGCGTGACGTGGAGCCACGCTCGGGCGTACTCGAGCATCATCGACGACGAATTGCGCAGAGATTGTAATTTCGCCGTCGCGGCGATGTGCGTGACGATCGCACTCATCACCATCAAGACGCGCTCGATCATCATCGGCATCGGAGGAGCGCTGAGCATCGCCGGCGCCGCCATCTTCACGCACGCGACGTATTTCTGTATATATGGACGGCGTTGGTTCGGTACGCTTCACCTCGCGGGATTGTTTCTCTCCATCGGCATCGCCGCCGACGACGTCTTCGTCATTCACGATCACTGGACGCACAGTGAGAAAGAAGTGCCGTCGAGAGAGCGTTTGAGCGACACGCTCGAAGACCGTCTGCGATGGACGCTGTCGCGCTCGGGGTTCACCATGGGCATCACTTCGGCGACGACGGCGGCGGCGTTCGCGAGCAACATTCCCAGCGCCATCCCTCCGATTCGGTTGTTTGGGATGTACATGATGTCGCACATTTTCTTCCTTCTCGGCGTCAGCGTCGTCGTCACGAGCGCATGCATCATTTTGAACGAAAAGTGGAAGCACGTCGCGGTGTCTCGCAATCGTGTCGTTCATTTTCATGAGATGGAAGACGTCTCTCGCGCGACGGCGTCGTTTCGGCGCGGTTCCGCGCAACGCCGCGCGACTATCGACCTCGCAGAATTCCCGACGATGGAGCGCATCATTCATCGTCGAGGATTATCGACACCGATCGGTCGGACGTCGTTCCCGGATTTCACGAATGAACACAGACCTCTGATGACGGCGTCGGATTCGTCCGGATCGACGTCCGGATCGACGTCCCCGACGCCGCTCTCGCCCGCGGCACGCGCGGCGAGACGCCGAGATGCGTTGAAAGATCTCTTCGCGCGACTCTGTCGATGGAAATGGACGATTTTGGCGCTGGCCGTCATCAATCTCGCCGTCGCCACGTTCATCGGTCGAAACATAACCAAACGAACGGGAGACGAATCGTTATCGCTGTGGCCGAAGGATCACGTCATTCATCGCTACAGCGTCGCCGCAGACGGCTTCGCGTCGACCCGATACGAAGAGAGCGTCATGGTGCAATTCACGTTCGGTCTGGACGCCTTGAACACGCGCGCGGACGACGATCCAAAGTTGGCGTCGGCCGGGACACCGTCGTGGGTATCGACGCCGAACGCCTCGTACGATTTTTCCGATCCGAGCTCGCAGCGATGGCTCTTGAACTTTTGCGACGAACTCAAATCCGACGCCATGTCCAATCGCGTGTTATCACCCACCATGGTGAATTGTTGGATGCACGACTTAAACGAGTGGCTAAAAAACGGAGGCATGGCGAACGCGCACGCCGACGGGTTACCCATCGCGAGAGACGCGTTCCAAGACGCCGCTCGCACCTTCATCTCTCACATCAATCCGTACGCCATCTTACACTTTATGCGCTCTCGCGAGGAATGCGACCGACTTCGACCGAACGACGCGCTGTGCACCGCGTTCAGCGCGGTGACGATCAAAACCGTCACCCGGCGACTGTCATCGACGGCGAACGTCGAGCGCGAACACGAATTTTGGGACGCGTGGTTGCGTGAAAAGATTCGAGATACAAGCGCCCCCGCCGAGACGCGAGGTGCGTTTCAATCCAGCGATACGTGGGTCGTCACCGACACGGTGACCGAGTTAAAATCAGTCGCCGCGCTCACCGTCGTCTACTCTCTCGCGTTATCGTTCATCGTTCTGTTCGCGTGCACGTGGTCACCGCGCGTCGCCGCGATGGCGACGTTTTGCATCGCTTCCGTCGTCGTCTACTTCGTCGCCTTCATGACGCTTCAGGGCTGGCGTCTCGGCATCATCGAAGCCGTGTGCGTGCAAGTCATCGTCGGTCTCAGCGTCGACTACATCAGTCACGTCGCCGTCGCGTACGTCTCCACCAGAGAAAAGTTCATGACGAGAGAGGAGCGCGCCTTGGCGTCGGTGCGCGCCGTCGGCGGCGCCGTCACCGCCGGATGGTTTTCCAGCGTCGCCGCCGCCTCGTGTCTCTTCGGATGCACCATTCTCTTCTTCTCCAAATTCGCCGCCTTCGTCACCGTGACGCTGACGACGAGTTTCGCGCACGCCGTCTTCGTGCTTCCCCTCGCCCTCGCCGCGCTCGGTCCCGCCTTTGTCGGCGACGGGACGCTCACGGCGTCGTTTCGCCCGTGATTTACGAGTCACGAATCACGGACGAATCGTCACGTCACGTCGCGTCGAATGTCGCGCGTCGTTCGCGCGTCCTCGCCCAAAAAGTAATGTACGCGTCGCGCACTGTCCACACACCGCGCGCGTCGTCTCGCCGCACGTCCCGACGCGCGTCGCGCCATGACGTCGTTACAAACGCAGATCGAGGCGCACGCGTTCCGTTCGCTCCTCGCGCACCTCGGCGCGCGCGCGGACGTCCAAAACATCGACATGATGAACCTGGCTGGTTTTTGTCGAAACTGTTGCGCCAAGTGGACGCTCCTGGGCGCGCAAAAGGTCGGGTATCCGATGACGTACGACGAGGCGTGCGAGTACGTGTACGGGGAGCCGTACGGGGAGTGGAAGAAGAAGCACCAGAAGAGGGCGACGGAGGCGCAGTTGCGGGCGTTTGAGGAGAATCGAGGCGGACACGCGAGACACGACGAATTGGACATGGATCGAGCGACGGCGAGCGGGGGCGGTGGAGCGTTCACTGGAGGTGGATTGACGCCGGTCGATGCGTCCGTGACGGCGAGCGAGGTGTGCTGTGAACCGGCGGACGCGCTGTTGGCGAACGCGCGCGGAGGCGACGAGGCGCGCGCGTGCCGACCGGGGAACGGCGCGCGCGTTCGATTGGGCGTGCTCACGTGTTCGGATCGCGCGTCGGCTGGGGAGTACGAAGATTTGAGTGGACCGTCGGTGATCGCCGCGACGCGAGAGTACGCCGCGGTCTCTGGGTCGTTCACCGTCGTCGACGTGGCTTCGGCGACGGCGGCGGACGACGTCGACGCCATCGAAACCGCCCTCGCCGACCTCACCTCTCGATGCGATCTCGTCTTCACCACCGGCGGCACGGGGTGCGCACCGCGCGATGTCACGCCGGAGGCGACCTCGCGCGTGCTCGCACGCCAGATACCGGGCATACCGGAGGCGATTCGCGCCGCGACGTCGCTCGCCGAGCCTCGCGCCGCGCTCTCTCGCGCCCTCGCCGGCGTCGCGCGATCCGGCGCCCTCGTGCTCAATCTCCCGGGCGCCCCCTCCGCCGCCAAACAATGGCTCGGAATAGCCCTTCCGCTCATTCCTCGCGTCATGGAGACGTTGGCCGAGCGTCCATAGCTTCGCGCGCGCGCTCTCGCGCGTTTGTAAGGGACATGCACTCTTCTTTCTAGGTTTATTACTCGTCACGGTGGGGACTCCCAGGGCCCACGTCGCGCCCGGCGTCATTCGTCGACCGCCGACGATGTGGTCGAAAGCGGCCCGCGTCGCCGCGCGGGCGCGCGAGGCGGTGCAGGCGCGCGCGGACGCGTCGGAACGCGCGTCGGAACGAACGAATCTCGTTCCGAGCACGTCCGCGCGCGAGGCGGCGCCGTCGGTGACGAGAGACGGTGAGGATCGGAACGATGGTGTTGGCCGAGCGCCCGGCGCGCTCGTCGGCGAAGTGATGGCGTCGGCTCGACGGGCGCGCGATGGAACGCGATCGCCGATGTTACATCTCGTTCCCGGGATCGTGGCCATCGCGGCGTGCGCGCTCGTGTTTTGGTGCGGGTCGTTGTTCGTCGAACACCCAATTTGGAAGTTTGAGCACGTGAGCCGAGCGCGCCGCGCGGCGGCGATAGGACACACGGGGCCGATGACGTGTCATAAGAACGAGGAGCTGACGGGGAGTGAGTCATGCCTGCCGGCGTTCGCGGTGATCGGGAGTCATATCGGGGGCACGAGGCAGTTGAAGGCTTTGATGTCGCAGCACGACATGCTGACGGAGGGACAAAAGACGATGCACTTCTTCAACCCGGTGTACGGCGCGACGCAAGGGACGCAGATGTGTGATCCACCGAAATTATTGCTCAAGGCATACTTTTCGGCTGTGCAAGCGGGCCACGGGGCGAAGTGGAGCCCGTACGATCCAAGCGAGACGATGAAGGCGAAACGTGACGGCGACGCGTTTCAAAGAAAGTCCGGGGACGTCGTGAGCGGCGATTGGAGCGACACGTACTTTCACTGCGCGTGCTGCGCGTCGACGATGAAAAAGATGATGCCGCACTTGCGCCCGATCGTGGTGCTGAGAGATCCCATCGGTCGCACGATGGCGCGTTACGTGGAGGAAAATCATCCGAGCGGGACGCCGTTGGACGCCGCGGGTCTGAGCGCGTGCGCGTTGAAGGAGAATGGTTTCACCTGGAGTCGAAGCGTCGGAAAGATGAAGGAGTTCTTGTCCCAGTGTTTGAAGGAGACGGACGGGAACGACCCGTCGACGCTGACGCGCGAATGTTTGGATTTCCACTCGTTTTTAGGATGGAGCATGTACGCCGACTACTTGGAGGTGTGGCTTAAGGAGTACCCCAATCTACTCGTCTTGTACGCGGACGACATAGAAGAAAACCCCATAGAGGTGGCGAAGGCTGTCGAAACCTACCTCGGGTTACCGCCGAATTCGTCTCCGTACAAAACTGCGGGATTGGGCGCGTTGGAAGACACCAACTTGGGCTCCATAGCGTTTGACGTGCAGACACAGTTGACGAAGGCGAAGGATGATAGACAAGCGACCGCGGATTTGGTGGAGTATTTCAAGCCCAACGTGAAGAAGTTGCACGATATGGCGGAGAAGGGCATCATTCCCGCGCTTCCGTACAAGTGGATGCGTCGTTACGACATTCCAGTTAAGCACGAAATCAAGGCTTTTCGAAAACTCCTCGCGCTCGATGACGCCGAATTCAAAGGATTATTGAAGAGTCTGCGGCAAACGGATAATAAGTTGGACGATCTCGTCGCGGATACTACCAGGGCGAAGAGCATCAGTGGCTCGAAAGTAGGAATCGATCAAGTTTTGGAGGGCATCGGAGGCGGCAACAAACGTTCGGCATCCGGCGAAAGCGGCGACGACGCCTTCATCGACGCCTTTCTCAATGGTGCACACTTACCGGCTGGCGATAACACTGGGTCGTCCAATTCGCCCTCTTCGTCGACGACGGTCATCGGCCGCGACGGAAAACCCGTTCGAAACGAAGGCAACGTGACGGGCGCGAAGGGCAACGTGACGGACGCGAAGGACACGGATGACTTTAGCAAGCTCAAATCCAAGTCCAAGTTACTTCAAAAGCAGGCTGAGCGCAAGGAGAGGCTCACCAAGCCGCACTGGGAGGCGGGTACCGTGCGTGGTCGTTTCTATTCCGACCTGTATGTCCCTATGGACCGCGAGATTAGAGATTCGCTCAAAGGAAACCTCTTCGTCCCCGTCGCCGTGCCGTACCTCTTTCAATTCGCCAACGAGTTTAAACACAACAAGGCGTGGATGGACATCGTTGGCATTAAGAAGGAAGACCAGGCTCGCGTGTACAGCGAACTGTGGAGGGATGATTGCACGCACTCGCAGCAGTGGTCCGCGGTTTCGGGATGTTGCGGTACGGATTGCTGCTTCGTCGGCGGCCATCGCCAAGACACAGTGGGCTTGCGAGGAAAATAGACGCCAATTCTACAACTAGACACGATGTGATTTTACATCAAACAACTCTACTAAATCTCGGCGGGGATCACTTCCTTCTCTAAACTAGGCGTCAATCGCGCGCACTCGCTGTCGATGTGCTCCGTGGAGACGTCCGACGGCTGCGCCGCGTACTCGCGCAGGCGACCGGTGCGCGTCTCGGGCACGAAATCCAAACTCGCGTGCGCCTCTTGAATCTTCGCCTTGTTCGCCAAATATTCCTCCTTGGTGATCGAACACGCCTCAAAGCACGGCCTATCCATCGCGATGTCCACGCAGCCCGCGCACGCCGCCGTGATCGGATCCTCGACGCGTCGAACGCGTACCGCGTACGTCTCTGAAACCAACGGGCGCAACTCGCGCTCGAATCGCTCGACAAAGTTTGGAAACGACGCGCACCCGCCCGTCAGGATGACGTCCATGTAACACAGCGCGCGCTGTTCGTCCCCTAATTCTTTCGTCTCCAACGCCTGCGCGACGAGTTCGGGCACACCGCACTGTCTCGCGCCGATATCGCTCGGATGAAACAGCGTCTCGGGCACCATGAAGCGTTCGTTGACGAGGGTCAAAAATTGATGGTCGGGTTGGTAGGCGCGCGGTGTTTTCACCTTCTTAGACAGTTTCTTTTTCGGTTTACGCTTCTTCGGTCCACGCGCGCCGAAATCATCGTCGTCCTCGTCGTCCTCGTCCTCGTCGTCGTCCTCGTCCGATCCGTCCGGTTTCTTTCCGTCGCCGTCGTCCTCGCGCACGTACCCTCGCAAGATGTGAATCCCGTCCGGAAGCACGTACTCCTTGCGCACCGTCCCCCCGCGTCTCGCCTTGCACTTCTCCAACTCGACCAACGCGTCGTCGGCGACGTAACACATTTTTTCCTTGACGTCTTCGATCACAACGCTCTCGTCCATCATGTTCCACTGCCTGAAACTCACGAGCTCCTTGAGATAATTCGTCAACGCCTTGCCGCCGAGGTTCAACCGTCTGATCCCGCGAGCCATCTCTCGCCCGGACACGATCGCCGTCGCGTGCGCGAACGAAAATCCACAATCCACGACGACCGCTGACCTCGAGATGACGCTCAAATCATCCGCGTCTCGCTTGTACGCGTCCACGCGATCCGCGAACCGCTTCGTCGCCAACGCGCTCGACGTCGTCGCCGCGCGACGAAAACCAAAATGTTCAAACAGCATCGCGTCCAACCCCTCTCGCGTCTTCGGAAGCGCAAACGGGGGTTCCGTGACGATGACATCGCATCGCTTCGGGTCCACGCGCAGGTCGTTTCGAAAGGCATCGTCTAAAATCTCTCGTTGAAGCTCCCAGTTCACGACGAACCCGCGGTCCACGGGACGCCGCAGCGCCAAGCCGTTGACGTCCCGCGCCTCCCCGACGCGCGCGCCGTAAAGCATCACCATCCTCCCATCGACGTTCTTGACCCGCGCCGCCGCGTTCGGGACGACGCGCGCGCTGGAGACGCCGTCCTCGGCGACGCAGAGTTTCAACGAGCCGCCGCCGATGTCCACCGCGACGGTGACGTCACCGCGAAGCGTCGACGTCTCGCCGGAGCTTCGCGCGCGATCGGGCGTCTTCGCGCTCTTCGGCGGCATGCGCGTCGCCCGACGACGAGGGGCGCGGCGAGGCGCGGACTGACGAGACGAGGTGGTCGAGGATTTGAATGAATGAAATCATTCATGAATCGTCACCGCGTCGCGCGCGAGAGGGCGACGCGACATGTCGCGCGCGGACGGCGATGAAGGCGCGTCCTCCTCGTCGCGCGATCTCTACGCCGCGCTCGGCGTGCGTCGAGACGCGAGCGATGAGGACATCAAACGCGCGTATCGAAAACTCGCGGCGCGGTTACATCCGGATAAGCAGCGCGGCGTCGAGGACGCGCGGAGGGCGGCGCAGGCGGAGTTCGCGTCGGTGAGCGAGGCGTATGAGATCCTGAGCGACGGTGAACGAAGGAAGACGTACGACGTGTACGGGATGGAGGGGGTCCGCGCGGGGAGAGAGCTCGGGACGCGACACAAGACGCTGGAGGAGTTGCGGGTGGAATTCGAGCGCGCCAAGGCGAAGGAGGCGAAAGAGGCGGCGGAGGCGAGGTTAAATTTTCATGGGACGTATATATTCGGATTCAGCGCGGCGCATTTTGTCGAGGAGAGGATACGGGCGAGACGCGCGGCGTTTACGAATAATCCCGGTTTGGATTTGACGAGCGTGTCGCTGTCGAATTCGATGGAGATACCATTGAGCGATGAAGACGCGGCGTATGCGGTTACGCAAGGGACGATGCGAGGGGGTAGAGGAGCCGGGAATTTCATCTTGGGGTGGCGTCGACAGTTTTCACCGTTGACGTCGCTCGACGTGAGCGCGCAAACAGGCCAGACGAGCGCGTGCACGGCGACGATACAGCGACAGTTGACGACGAACACGACGGGGGTGATTTCGTACAATTACATCGCGCAGCAAGGTTTGGGTTTGCAACTCATGCTGCAGCGTCAGCTCTTCGCGCAGACGAGAGGACACTTGACGTGGAACGTGGGACCGGTGGGATCGATGTCGACCGGGGCGACGCACGCGTTCGGTAAGAACGCCGTCAAGTGTGACTTGACCGTCGGACTCGCGGCGAGCGGTTTGGGTGGACACTTCCTTCGACAGATCGACGAGACTCGGGTATATCGCGTGGGATGGAAGCTGAACACGACGGGCGCGGAGTTGGACGTCGGCGCGACGAAACAAGTGGACGAGGACACGTCGCTCGGCTGTAGCGTCGTCGTTAGCCTTCGCGGGCTGACGCTTAAGTTTAGGATGAATAGACAGGGTCAAAGATTCGTGATTCCGATTCTTTTGACGCCGATGGTGACCTGGCGTAAATCGCTCATGGTGTTTACGCTTCCGCCGATTGCAATCGCGCTTTTGCGTTACTTCGTCGCTCGACCGATCGTTAACCGCTACGCGCGTAAGCGTCAACTGGCGGTGAGAGAGAAGAACAAGAAGAATGTTTTGACCGCTATGCAAGCGGCGCACGATGCGGTCAAGGTGATCGCCGCGACGGCTGATAAGAAGGCGCGTGACGCTCGCGAGCGCGGCGGTCTCGTCATCGAATCCGCCGCGTTCGGATGCTTCGACCCTCGACCTCACAACGTCAAGGGCGGGCCAATCATACCGAATTTCGAGTCGTGGTCCCCGTCCGAATCCGAAGACGCGTCATCGTCGACAGATCCAACGAAGCTTCCGCCTCCGTACGTCGACGTGCGGCGCGCGCTTCAATTCATGGTGGACAACGACACGCTCGATCTCTACGAAAACGTCGCCATGAGCGATCTCCTCGGCTTTTGCGACCCGTGTCCCGGAGAAGACAAATACCTCCGCGTGCGCTACCGCTATCGACGCTCTCTTCACGAGGTCACCGTCAAAGGTGACTCGATGCTCTCCGTTCCGTCCACCGAGCACCGTCTACCCGAGAGGCTCCAAGTCGACGACCCGCTCGTGTAATCGCACATCACGCGCGCGTCGCGTCGCGTCGAATTTCTTCACGATCGATTCACCCCCTTTCGCGCGCGTCACTCCTCGAACGCTCCTCGAAATTCGTCTCGCCTCGACTCCTCGGCGTCGCGACGGAAAGTGCAACCACCAGCCGCCACCGGCCCGCCGCCGGTCCCCGCGCCTCCCTCCGTCATCGCGCGTCGCGTCGTCGTCAGACGATGAAGGAGAGTCGGAAGAAAAAGAAAGCGCACGTCAAGACGACGAAGCGTCTCAGCGCGAGCGCGCGCATCGACGCTGAGATCGCCGAGTTGGAAGGGATCATCGCCGAGACGAAACCTGCGAGCGGTGAGAACCCGCTCGCGGTGCGACCGAGAAAGAGCAGCGAGCGAGACGACGCGCTGTCGCTGACGGGAGTGCGAAAGTTTGCGCATCTGCCGATCAGTCAGGCGACCAAGGCGGCGCTGAGAGAATGCAGGTTTAAGGAGATGACAGCCATTCAGCGCGCGACACTGCCGCACGCGTTGTGCGGAAGAGACGTGCTCGGCGCGGCGAAGACGGGATCGGGGAAGACGTTGGCGTACGTCATCCCGCTCATCGAATCGCTCTGGCGCAAGAAGTGGGGGCGACAAGACGGCGTGGGGGCGCTGGTGATCTCACCCACCCGCGAGCTCGCGATTCAGATTTTCCAGTGCCTGACGAAGGTGGGCGCGAGACAGTCGATGTCCGCGGGTCTGTTGATCGGTGGAAAGGATGTGCAAGAGGAAGCGAACAGGGTGAATAAGATGAACATTTTGGTATGCACGCCCGGTCGTTTGCTTCAGCACATGGATGAGACTCCGTTGTTCGATTGCGTGTCGTTGCAAGTGTTGGTGCTCGATGAGGCGGATCGAATGTTAGATTTGGGATTCAGCAAGACGCTCAACGCAATCATAGAGAATTTACCGCGAGAGCGCCAGACGCTTTTATTCAGCGCGACGCAGACGAAGCGGGTGAAAGATTTAGCTCGGTTGGGATTGAAGGATCCCGAGTATTTATCCGTGCACGCCGAGAGCGTGCACTCGACGCCGCCCAAGCTTCAACAGATGGTGACGACGTGCGCTTTAGAGACTAAGCTTCAGGTGCTCTGGTCCTTCATCAGAACGCACCTAAACGCGAAGACGCTCGTCTTCTTCTCAAGCTGCAAACAGGTGAAGTTTGTGTACGAAATTTTCAAGCGCATGCGACCCGGCGTGCCGTTGCAATGCATTCACGGCAGATTGAAGCAGGCGCGTCGACAGGGTGTCTTTTACAACTTTTGCAACTCGAAAGAGACCGTCCTGTTCGCCACGGACGTCGCGAGTCGCGGTTTAGATTTCCCATCCGTCGATTGGGTCGTCCAGGCGGATTGTCCGGAAGACGTAGCCACGTACATTCACCGCGTCGGACGCACGGCGAGGTACACCGCCGCGGGCAAAGGACTCTTGATGCTCACGCCCGGGGAGGCACACTTCATGAAGGAGCTCGAAGACGCGAAAGTCCCGCTCAAACCGATCAAAATAAACCCTAAGAAGCAATCGTCGAGGATCCAGAGCTCGATGCAGGGCTTACTGTCGAAAGATTCCGATTTGAAGTATCTCTCGCAACGCGCCGTGGTGTGTTACCTTCGGTCGGTGTACCTTCAGAAGAATAAAAAGGTTTTCGACATCAAGACGATCGACATCGACTCGTTTTCGCTCTCGATGGGTCTACCAAACGCGCCTCGATTGCGTTTCTTGCAACAGGGCGCATCCGCGGGCGGTGCTGACAGCGATTCAGACGAGGAGGAAGACGCCGTCGAGGCGGATGGCGACGCAAGCGACGACGATGAGGACGACGATGAGGACGATGAGGACGATGAGGACGAGGGCCACGATGAGAGCGATGAGAGCGATGAAGGCGATTCTGAAGAAGAGGAAGGCGTCCCCGCGCGTCCAAAGGAGGGTGTCATTCAGAGAAAGGGTGGCGGTAGATTCGGTCTCGTCGTCGAGCAGGGCGAGGACGACGACGACGACTTTATGAACGTCAAGCGCGTCGATCATAAATTAGCCGATAGTGATTCTGAGGACGATAAGAAGTACAACGCCGACGAGAAAGCGGCGGAAATCGCGCGTAAACGCGCGCTCAAGGGCAAGTTGAAGATTAAAGAGAGCGGTCACGGCGCGAACAAGCGGGTCGTCTTCGACGACGAAGGTACTTCCATGGCGCCGCTTCAAGCCCTCGGCGTGAAGAGTGGCATCGACGGCGTCAGCGCACCCGGAGAATCGTTACGCGCGGCTGTCAAGGCGCACTACGCCGAAGTCGCCGCGAAGCGTAAGGAGGCGGATAGAGTCGACAAGGGCCGCGAAAAGGCACGACTGCGCGAGGGCCGCATGCGAAAGAAGCAAAAGCTCAGAGACGTTGAAGGTGAAGATGGCGGCGCCGAAGTCATTCTCGACGGAGGCTCTGACTTGGAGAGTGATTTGGATCTGGTCAGCGAATCTGAACTTGACGAGCGCGAGGTGCCACACAAGCGCGACGTCGTCGATCCAGCCGTCGCCGGCATGCGAGGAGACGCCGAGGAAAAATTAGAATCGCTCGAGGAGCGCGCGTTGCGTCTGCTCAAGGGATAGCGTTGTAGTAGTGAACGATGAAAACAAGTAGTGGTATGGTATTCACATTAATGCAGTCTTTCGACGTGCTTTATTTCTCACTTGACGTAGCAGCGTTAATCGAAGGGAAGATCGTATTGTTGGGCAGTCAAAACCGGCACGTTACCGTGGTCAGCGAGGCTGTTCGTAGCTGGGAGTAAGGCGTGTCGGCTGAGATCTTGCTTGTGTTCGTCCGCCTTGCGTTGCCACATTTGCTTATCCGCCGGGCTGATGTTCTTCCAATCATGGGAAAGTCGTTGGGAGATGACGTCGTGCTTGAGTTCCGGATTGGCCTCCTTAAGCTTGTTGCGCAAGTCCTCGGCGAAGAGAAGGTACGCGGTCGGTGCCTTCTTCGGCTTGTTCGTACCTTTTGCGCTCTTCTGTTTCTTCGCGGGACCGTACACCGCGGGTCGGTAGTTGGCCTTGAGCACCCTGTATCGGTCGAGCTCCTTCTTCGCCTCCGCCTTGCACTCGGCGAGCTCCCGGGCGCCGACGTTCTTCCACAAGGCGGCTAACTGCGTCGTCACTTGCTGCATCTCCCCGCGCGTGAACTTCGCATCCGGGTCCGCGTGAATGCCTCGCATGATTTTCTCGCGGTGTCGACCGCAGAAGATCAAATACGCCGTCTTCGCTCGCACCGGCTTTTCGCCCTGCGCCTCGACGACGATGGTTCCCTTCGGCTTGTTCTTTGCTCGCGCCAGCTTCTTCAACAACGCCGACGGAAACGCCGCCTTTTGCATCTCATACGCAGCCTTACACTTCGCCGCTTCTTCCTTCACCTCCTTCAATTCCTTGGCGCTGATGTTATTCCACAGCGCCGCCAGCTTCGTCGTCACCTGCTGCATCTCGTCTCGCGTAAACTTTTGCGATGCGTCCGGTCGAATCGATCGCATGATCTTCTCCCGGTGTCGTTGACAAAAGATCAAATACGCCGTCATCGCCCGTTTCGGTGGCGTCGGTATCACCGATTCATCCGTCGTCAACTGCGCGCGCGCGAGCTCCAACGGTCAGTCCACGAGTCACGACTCAACGACGACCCCCTCTTCCGAGAAAAGAGCCGTTTGCGCCCCCTGTGCACGTCACGCGCGTTCCATCGACCCGCGTCGCGTCCTTCGCCTCGTTCGCACCTTGCCCTGCGCCATGGTTCGCTCGCGTCTGCGTCCGCATCGTCGTCGTCGGTTTCGTCGTCGTCAGTCTCTCCATCGCGCGCGCGCGCGCCCGCGTTCGCGCGCATTCGCGCGTGCATTCGTCCACGCATTCGTTCGATATCCACCGTCCGCGTCGTCGTCGTCGTCGCGATCCTCCGCGTCCCCTCCCCGTTCCCGCGCGCGCTCGAACGCGCGCTCGCGCGCTCGAACGCGCTCGAACGTCTCGTCGCACCTCGACCCTCGCGCGCGTCGTCGTCGTCGTCGTCGTCGTCGTCTCCCTTCGAGGACTGCGGACTCGTCGCGAGGGATCGTCGCGCGCGAGGGGAACGCCGCGGGTCCGCGACCGGTGGAGGTGGGTGTGGTGTGGTGTGGAGTCGTGACCCGTGGAATGCGTGGGAGGTACACGTGGAGGCGGGGGGGGGTACACGTGGAGTCGGGCCCCGTCGGTGGCCGGGTGGGGGTACGTGGGGGTCTGGGACTCTATACGTGAGTCGTGATCGGGCAATCGGGGGGTTTAGGGGATGGGGGTACGTGGAGGTCTGGGACTCTACACGTGAGTCGTGATCGGGCAATCGGGGGGTTTAGGGGATGGGGGTACGTGGAGGTCTGGGACTCTATACGTGAGTCGTGATCGGGCAATCGGGGGGGTGGGTGAGGGGATGGGCGCGCGTGGGCGCGGGCGTCGCGCGCGAGTCGGCGACGCGGGGCGCGGGACGCGCGGGGGTGGACGCGGTCGGGGTTCGCGCGCGCGCGTGGTGCGCGTCGTCGTCGTCGACGCGCGTGGGAACGAACGGGGGGGGTGTGGGCCCGATGCGCGCGATGATGTGTTCGAGTTCGATGACGATGACGCGCGCGTCGACGTCGGCGCGAGCGGTGACGCGACGGGTCGAGCGCGCGCGCGCGGTCGTTCGCGCGCGGTCGGCGTCGTCGTCGTCGTCGACGTCGAGGGTGGACGCGGAGACGGAGGGGGCGGAGGCGGCGGCGGCGACGCGCGGCGGCGGCGGCGGCGGCGGCGAGTGCGTGGCGTCCACCATGAGCGCGGAGTGCGTGATAGCGGAGCCGGAGGCGGTGGATGAGTCGTCGAGGGAGGTGGAGTGCGTTGGTGTCGGCGTGGAGGCGGCGTGTGACGTTACGGGGACGTTTGACGCCGAGGACGCGAGCGCGCGCGCGCCGAGCGACGCGGAGGGCGACGCGCTCGCGGGCGCGTTGGGGAGTCTGGCGCTCGTGTCGCCGTTCTTCTTGTGGGGGACGTCCATGGTGGCGATGAAGGAAGTGTTGCCGGTGACGTCACCCATGTTCGTCGCCACCGTGCGCTTGGTTCCAGCGGGTTTGATTTTAGTCGCGTGGGCGCTGAGCAAAGGGAGACCGATGCCCAAGTCGGCGTCGGCGTGGGGAGCCATCGCCGCGTTCGCCCTCGTGGACGCCACGATGTTTCAGGGGTTTCTAGCGGAGGGGTTACAGCGCACGGCGGCGGGTCTGGGATCGGTGATAATCGATTCGCAGCCGCTCACCGTGGCTATTTTGGCTTCGATTTTGTTCGGCGAGACGCTCGGCGCGGAGGGCGTCGCCGGTTTAGTCCTCGGTGTTTTAGGTTTATTGTTGCTCGAACTTCCCGAAGAAGCGTTGACGTCGTTGGTGAACGGTGACGCCGGTGAAGGTTTGAACACGTTGCAACTCGAGGGATCGATTTGGGACAGCGGCGAGTGGTGGATGTTGCTCGCGGCGCAGAGCATGGCCGTCGGCACGGTCATGGTGCGCTGGGTGTGCAAATACGTCGATCCCGTCATGGCGACCGGATGGCACATGGTTCTGGGCGGCGTCCCTCTGATGGTGTACTCACTCGCCACGGAATCCAACATGTACGCCACCCTCGATTTGAGCGCCGGCGACGTCGCGTCGTTGACGTACGCCTCCGTCTTCGGCGGCGCCGTCGCGTACGGCGCCTTCTTCTACTTCGCCACGAAAGGATCGCTCACCAAGTTGAGTTCACTTACCTTCCTCACGCCCATGTTCGCATCGGCGCTCGGATACGTCGCCCTGGACGAGACGCTCACCGCCGCGCAGCTCGGCGGCGCCGTCGTCACGCTCGTCGGCATCTACTTCGTCAACACGCGCGCCCAAGTCACCTCCTCGGCCGAGGACGAGGATTGACGACGATCGGCATCACCCGCGTCCTCGATAGACCATCACCCTCCGCATCGCTCGCGCGAGAGGTGTATCGCTGTAAAAGTAACGCGCCGTTTCATGGAAATCCTCCCGCAGATGGCGACGCCTCTCGCGCGCGTCGCGACCGCGCGCGTCCGAACGCGCGTTCGATCGCGCGTCGCTTGGGGACGTCTCTCTCGCGCGCGCGGCGTCGCGCGCGCGTCGAGCGACGTCGTCGACGTGCGGTTTAGGATTCACGCGCGGGTCGAGTTCGGCGATGAGCTCGTCGCCGTCGGTAACGCGCGCGCGCTGGGCGCGTGGCGAGTGGACCGCGGCCTGCGCCTGCGTTGGACGGATGGGGACGTGTGGGTGGGGGAGACGGCGGTGTCGATGGAGGAGGCGCGCGGAGGAGGATTGGCGTTCAAGTGCGCGAGACGCGGCGGCGGCGGTGACGAGTGGGAGGACGGTGACAATAAGACGATCGCGATGGATGCGCTCGAGCGCGCGCGCGCGGTTGACGCGTCGTGGTCGTTCGGTGATGCGACGTGCGATGTCGTCGTGGTGGAGGGTGATGTCGAGAACGACGACGCGTTGGACGCGGCGGACGCGGACGCAGACGCGGCGCGCGCCGTCGCCGACGAAGAAGATTCGATGGCGACGTCGACGTGGAACGGAGATGAGATTCGCATGATGCAGTCGAACGAACACACGAAGGATCGACCGTTACACGCGCGATGGGACGTGGGCGCGCTAGAAGAGTCGAGCTCGGCGCGTGAAATCGTGCTGCGAGATAAAGACGGAGGCTCGTGGTTCGAGAAGTTGTGCGCGGTGGCAAACGAAATAGGCATCGGGAAAGAGATCACGCGCGATAGATTAGCTGCGAGCGCGACGTATCTGCGATGGATCAGCACAGGGACTATCAAGTGCGTGGAGAGCGGCGGGCACCGGCGACCGAACGGGCCCGCCATGGTGGGTCGCGGTATTTTCATCAGCATGGAACAAATTCAAGGCGCCATGTATCGACACGGGACGGATCTTGGAGAGGTCGAGCGCGTCTTGATGCGTCACGTGCATCCTTGGCTACCGTCGTTTAACGAAGAGTTCATCAACGCCGTGCCGCTCACGAGGATACGAGACATCGCGCACCGCGGCGACATTCCGGAAGATTTGAAGCGCACCATCAAGCACACGATTCAAAACAAGTTGCACAGAAACGCCGGGCCGGAGGATTTGGTGGCGACCGAGATCGTGTTGAAACAAATCACGCGCAAAAAGGGTGAGTATTCGGACGATTTTGTCCGCGAGTTTAAGGAGTTTCACAAAGAGTTGAAGAGATTTTTCAACGCGAGCGGAGTGTTTGAAAGATTGGCCAGTCTCAAGGGAACGCTCGACGAAGAAACGGAGCCGCTCATCGACGACCTGTTCCGCGCGCGAGATCGCTTGAACGAGACGAACGATGGATGGTACGGCGAGGAAGGCGACGCCTTGCGTCGCGCGCTCGACGTGTGTACGGAACTTCGATCTTACTTTTGCGCGGGATTGAGCACCGGAATGCGAAACGACGCACCGGACGATTCGGTGTGTCAGCGCCAAGCGTGGAGGCAGGTTGAATTATCCTTGGAAGAATATGCGTTTGTATTATTGGCGCGCTGTAACAACATCATGGAAGAGGGAAGAGCCATGGAGGTGAAGGATGCGAACGCGTTCAAACACGCCGCGAGCGTCTCAGCTATTGCGCTCAAGCACATCGGACTTTCCGGATGGAGATCCCTTGAAGCAGGCATCATAGCTCGAGAACTCATTGCTTGGACGAACGTAGATATCGGTCGCGACCAAGACACCGATCGACGTTTGAAGGCGACGTTACAACGCGCGAAGCGTCTGATCGAATCGCAAACGCACGCCGTCATGAGCGGTTTCGGCGACGCGCCCGTTCAGCTCGCGAACTCTTTCGGTCTGGACGGCCACGTCGGTGCGACTTTCGTGGAATCCATCATTCGAGCCGGTGTTCCGTTCCAATTATCGAGGATTGTAGAAAAACTCTCCGAAACCGTGGAGCGCGATCTGGATGGCGACGGTTTCGATCCGATCGTCCTCGGCAACGCGCGAGGCGAATTGGTACGTTTGGAAAGGTTGACGCCTGAATCGGTCCAAAAGTGTGGCGAGCAAGATATAATCGCGTTCGTGGAGAGCATTGGTGGTGACGAGGAAATTTCGTCAGCCGGAAGCAACGTAAAAGGGGTGATACTTCGAGATGAGGTCGCTCACTTGTCCCATCTCGCCATACGTGCCAGACAAGAGGGAACGCCCCTCGTGAGCGCGTTGAGTTGGAACGCTCGCGACCGAGTGAACGCTCGAGTCGGAAAAGACACGGTGATGAGCGTCGGTGCATGCAGCACGGAAGTACGTGATTTCGACGGGACGCGCGATTCGGTGGACAACGACGGACGCGTCTCGCACGCGGCGGTGGCGCCGACGCCGTGCGAGCTCGTCGACTCGATTCAATATCTCACCCTCGATCGAGCGACGACATCCAACGCTGGCGCCAAGTCATCCGTCTGTGCGAATCTCTTGCGAATCGCGAACGTGAGCGGCACTTTCACCGCTCCCGGTGGTTTCGTCTTGCCGTTCGGTTGCATGGAATCGAGTGTTCGAGACGTCGGCGAATTTCAGCGTCTCCTCGCCGTGCTCGAAGACGTGAGTCTTGAAGACATCGACGACGCGTGTGCGTCGATACGGGCGTTCATCACAGAATCACTTCCGGCGCAAAGCGTCATCGAAGAGGCGTGCGCAACGTTGAATCCGGATGTTCGTCTCGCGATACGCTCAAGCGCTAACGTGGAAGATTTGAGCGGCATGTCGGCAGCTGGCTTATACGAAAGTGTCGTCGGCGTCGACGCACGCGACGTGGACGCGGTTCAACGCGCGGTGTCGGATGTGTGGGCCTCGCTCTACTCCAGACGCGCAGTCTTGGCGCGCCGCGCCGCTGGAGTCAAGCAAACCGAGGCGCGCATGGCGGTGCTCGCTCAAGAATTGTCGCCGAACACGCTCTCATTTGTTCTTCACACGCGAAGTCCGATTCGGGGCGCTCGATGCGTCCAGGCTGAGGTATGCGTTGGGCTCGGTGAAACTCTCGCCAACGGCGTCGACGGCACGCCGTGGCGACTGGAGATTGATCGCACGAGCGGAGATGTCACCGCGACGGCATACGCCAATCACGGCACCGCATTCAGGTGTCGCTACGGCGCACCGACGTTCGGGAAAGTCACGGTCGAGGCGGTCGATTACACGCGTCAAGAATTGAGCACCGATGCGAGCGCGCGAGCACGTCTCGGCGAGCGGTTGTTGAATTTGGCGACGGAACTAGAATCAACGTTTGGATGCGCGCAAGACGTCGAAGGAGGCTTTCGCGGAGACGAATTGATCATCGTCCAGTCGCGTCCGCAGCCGATGCAGTAGGTAGTTTGCTGTGAAGCGCACGTTATAATACGCATTACAATAGTGTGCAGATCGAATCCGCGTGCGTTAAGATTTCCATCGAGTTTGAAAGACCCCTCGTACGTTACTCGTCGTCCGCTTGCGCGTCATCATCCTCACCTCCGGCCTCAACGAGCTCAAAACGCGCGAGAAACTCATCACCGAAGATAACCTCACCCCCCACTACCAACTGCGTCGGGACACCCGGCAATAACTCCTCGCCGTCGATGAACGTCCCGTTCGTCGACGTCAAATCCGTCACAATCACCTTCCCGTCCACCAAATCGATCATCGCGTGCGCCCCGCTCACGGTCGGCACCTCGATCGGTAGATTCACCGCGTCAGACTTTTGCCGTCCGATGACGCTCTTCGTCGTCGAGATCTCCAAGTCTCCCGGCGCCGGAACGGGCGCGTCCAGGTGTGCCATCGACTTATCGCCGCAGTTTCTCAACACGAACCCTTCCCCGTCCGTTCCACCCGCCGTCTCTCGCGTCACCGCGCGCGCGCCTCGCGCGCGTCTCGCACCACCTCTCTCTCGCGCGCGATCGATCCTCACCGTCGCCCGCGCGCCCGCGCGCGCGATCGCGCTCGTCACCGTCATCGGACGATCGACCCCCACCGCCACGTCGCGCGTCCGCGTCGCGCGCACCGAGTCGCGCGTCGAGTCACGCGACGCGTCGAATGCGTGAAAACACGCGTGCGCCGCGCGTCTGTCGCGTCTCGAGCGTCGGCGGCGCCGCTCGCGCGTCGTCGCGTGGCGCCGGGCGCGACGACGCGCGCGTCTCGGGCACCTTGCGAGTGTCTCGTGTTCGGACATACGATGTGTATGTACAACTGTTTGAAGTGATCTAATAGAGGGGGGTAAATACCAGCGCTACCACACGCGGGTGTGTCGCGTGGCGACGACCCCGCGCGCGCGCGCGTCGCGACCGGCACACCTCGCCGACGCGCGTCGAGCACCGAGTCGATACGCGCGCCATGGGCCCGTGCGCGAGCGCGTGCGAGACCCGCCGCGGGTCCACGGTGGGTTGGGACGTCGGACGCGCGACGTTCAATCCGGCGTTCGCTTTGGCGGATGTGATTTTCTCGGGGCGCGTCGACGCTCGCGGGCGCCTGAGCGCGGAATCGTGCGTGGGATGGTTGGTGGACGCGCAGGGTGAATCGCAGTGGTCGGCGCGCGCGCTCGTTCGCGAAAAGGTGCGATTCGCACCGGATGGGACGGCATCGGTGGAAGAATTCGCGCGCACGTGTCTGTTGGGAGAGGACAACTTCCCGACGCGACGGAGCGCGGTGAACGAGGAGGACATGCGCGATGAATTATCGCAGTATTTCATCAATTCATCGCACAACACCTATCTGGACGGCGATCAGTTGTTTTCGAGGGCGACGAGCGAAGCGATAGAGACGGCGCTCGTGGAGGGGTGTCGCGTCATTGAATTGGATTGTTACGACGGCGGCGAAAAGGGACCCATCGTCACGCACGGTGGAACGGCGGTGCGGCCGATGTTGTTTAAGGATGCCATCGAATGTATTGATGCGTACGGACACGCGGTGAGCGAGTATCCGGTGATTGTGACGTTGGAGAACCACGCGAGCAGAGCCGTGCGAAGCGTCATGAGCAGCATCATCAGAAGCGTCTTCAAGGACAAGCTCTGGGTACCGCCGGGAAACGTCGAGGACGGGCTGCGCAAGTGGCCGTCGCCCGCGGAATTGAAGGGGAAAATCATCGTTCGCGATAAGATGAAGCACAAACAAGACGATAAGATCTCGGGGAGACGTTTCACGAGTTTCACCTCGCAGAAGAGCAAGGCGTCGAAATCGCTGAAAGGGAAGAAACTGCACAAGGAGAAGCGAAAGGAGAGCCGAAAGCCGCTCCGAGAACACGAGGCGCCCACGCGTGCGGACTCTGTGTTGAATCTCGCATCGCTTAATTTCACGCCGCTCGCTGAGAACAATGCACCGGCGGAAGAGAGTGAAAGCGATACGGATAGCGATGGCGAAGTCGATTCCGACGACGTGCGAGGTGTGGTGACGGTGCGCAATTTGAAGTTTCAAGGTTTCGAAAAAGCGGTGGGTGCGCGTAAATTTTCGTGCAGCTGGAGCGAAAACAAAATCAAGAAGAGGCTCGAGAAAGAAAAGGAAGAGAACATCATCAAGTTTACCTCTGAGCACTTGCTTCGAACGTACCCGGGCGGTCAGCGTATCTTCAGTAACAACTATGATCCGTCTCCCGCGTGGAGCGCGGGCGCGTCGCTGGTCGCGCTCAATTTTCAGGCGCGAGATCGGTACATATGGGTTAATCGAGCGAAATTCTCCGCCAACGGTGGATGTGGATACGTGAAAAAACCGGCGTATTTACTCAATCCGTCCGTGCCGAGACCGACGACGCCGAGAATTTTGCGCGTGCACGTGTACACCGGAATAGGTTGGGAAAACTTCAAGGATGCGGACATGTTCGGTGCTCCGGACTCCCTCATCAAAATATCCTTATTCGGCTGCGTCTCCGATCGTCTCTCGCAAGCGTCGGGATCGAAATCATTTAAGACGAGCGTGTACTCAAAGGCGCGCACGGGTCCCAAAGCGCAACCGGTGTGGAACCAAAGTTTCGACCTCGAGATTCGCGAGCCCGAGCTCACGGTCGTGCAGTTCCAAGCCGCTGACAAAGACGCAAGTAACTTGGAGTTTTTAGCGCACTACGACTGCGCCGTCAGCGAGATCCGCGAGGGCGTGCGCATCCTTCCCATGCTTTCCCGCACCAATAGTTTTCTCTACGACTCCAAGTCGTGCGCGGGCGTGCTCTGTAAATTTGAATGGCTCGCCGACGGTGCGTCTCGGGCCACGAGCATCGCTCATCGTCGATGATAACCTTTTGTAAGATTTGTAACATAATCCATCGCCAGATCGAGCCCTTCACCCTCGTGCGCGCGCCGTCGCCGCGTCCGACGCCGCCTCTCGCCCAAACCCTCACCGAATGGGCCAATTGCCGTTCTCGCGTGATCAGCCCGCGTTAGTTTACCGTGCGCGACGCGCGCGCGCGTGCACGCGGTGCGAAACCATCGAGAAACGTCCGATTGACGTCGTGCCGTCGAATCCAGACGCGTACGCTCGAGACGCACGCCGCGTGACGCTCGCATTCGCGCAATTCGAGGTGGATCTGCCCTAAGGAACGGTGACACCGACGCACGCGGCTGTGGAGACGATCGTGGACGCGCGAGATCGTCATGGGGCAGACGACGTACGCGACACAGGCCGGTCGACTCACCGCGGCGTCTACGACGACGTCAGAGCGGTTAGAGATCGTGACGAGCGTGCGAGATGGGATTGAAATCGTGCACACGAGCGAATACGTCAACTTTCTGAAGAGTTTCTTCCCGGCGTTTAAGGATGTGTTGACGGTGAAGACGTCGCCGTCGTGTAAAGATGATGAGGATAACGAGCTGCGTTACGTTATTTATGAGATTTTGAATCGCTTGCCGTTTAACGAGGTGTTGAGACCGTTCGAGTCGGAGTTGTTGGATTTGGCACTCGGTCCTCTGCGTGAGGAAAATGAGAAGAATGCGCTGTTGTGTTTGCGGATAATCTTTGATTTACATCGAAACTTTAGACCGTCGATGGAGAAGAACGCCGTGCACTTTTTAAAGTTTGTGCTCGAGGTGTACGAGGACGCAGAGGAGACGGTGGAGGAGCTGTTGGGTGGCTCCGGTCGTAAGCGCGGGCAGAAAGACAAGCTTCCGTCTCCGAGTGAGCTGTCCAGTCAAAAGTCATTCAAGGTGATGACGGAGTGCCCACTCATCGTGATGTTGCTCTATCAATTGTTCCATAGCAAAATCCTGGACCAAGTGACGAATTTGGTTCCACTGATGGTGAAACTAGCCGGTCTGCAGGGCGGCGACGACGCCGCGATGAATCCGGCGTTCGGTGCCGTGTACTGCGATTTGAAAGCCGCGCAAGTGAAAACGGCGAGCTTCCTCACGTACATACTTCGCAACAACAGCATCGCGCACTTGGTCGAAGCGAAGAAGCAAGAATTCTCTGCAGCAATCGTCACGTTGATGGAGACATGTCCCGACGTGGTGGCCACACGCAAGGAGCTCTTGATCGCGACTCGTCACGTGCTCAGCGTGCCGGCGTTTTCGCAAGGATTTTTCGAGCATGTTGATTTGATGATGGATGAGAAAATTTTAGTCGGCACGGGTCCGATGTGCATAGAAAATTTGAGGCCGTTGGCATACTCATTTCTGGCGGAACTCGTGCATCACATGAAGGCGGAGTTGACTCTGACGCAGATTCAAAGAGCCATTTGCATCTTCAGTCGGAACATGCAAGATAATACATTGCCGCTTTCAACGCACATGACGTGTTCTCGATTGATGCATCATCTCGTGGAGTCCATCTTCAGAATGCGCCCGGACGCGGCGAATCGGGCCGAGTCTCGACAGTATCTGGTGCGCATCATGTACGCAACCGTAGCAAAATTTAGAGCACTGAGAGCGACCATCCCCGAGCTCATGGAGACGACGGACGAGCTAGAAACGAGTTCAAAGGCGCAGGCTGCGCAGAAAGAGAAGGATGGTAAGAGTTCAAAGTCAGATGAGCCCGAAAAGGCTGCCGGCGATGAAAAGGAAAAACCAAAGGCTGAGAACGACGCGAAAGCTAAGCTTCCCAGTCCCAAGAAGCTGAAAGCGCTTTCGGACAACAAGGCGATCATCAAGACGTTGACAATCGGGATGAAAACTCTGTTGTGGAGCATCACAAACTTCAATGATAAGGAATCGAAGAACGCCGGATTGACGCAGCTCGAGTTGAAGCAGGCGTCTGGTTTCGTTCGAAACGGTGTCAAGTGCATGCAACTCTTTAAGGGGATGGACTGCACCGAGATGTGCAGTCACTTTGCCGAAGCTCTGTCGGTTTTAGAACCGCGCAACTTCGTAGACATCATCAGTTTACACTTTGATCATTTTTTCACGGGCATGTTGGAGCTCCCGACGATGGTGCAAGTGCCGCACTTGATTCTGCAAAACACGAAATTGTGTCCGTACTTTGCCGATTCTCTCATGACGTACCTGTTAGAGAACAAGCTGGCGTGCTTAGCCGATCAGTCGTCGCAGGAAGCACAGCTCGTTCTGAAATTGTTTTCGCTGTTGCTTCACGCCGTGAGTAAGCACAGCAACTGCGAGAGTGTGCTCGGCTCACACGTGATCATGATGATGGAGTCTTGTCTCAAGGCGATCCGAGAGAACGAGAACCCGACGGCGTATGTTCGACTTCTCCGATACCTGTTTAGAGCGATGGCGCAGGCGAAATTTGATGTGCTGTACCGTGAAGTAGTCCCAATTCTGCCGGCGACATTGGATTGTTTGCTCGAGATGTTGAATGGTCCGGATACGCACGAGTTGCACGACACCATCGTGGAGCTGTGCCTGGTCCTTCCCGCTCGGCTTTCATCGATCCTTCCACACTTGCCGAAACTGGCCGTGCCGCTGTGCAAAGCTCTACGCGCTCCGGTGAACGAGCTCAATCTGCTCGGACTTCGAACATTGGAGTTCTGGGTGGATTCGCTCAACCCCGAGTTCTTGGACCCTTGCATAGCCGAGGTGGAGTCGGAGCTGATGCTAGCATTGTGGGCGATGCTCAAGCCGCAACAAAGCGGATCGCCGTTCGGGGTGAAGGCGATGCAGCTCCTTGGTAAGCTAGGTGGTCGCAACCGCGCTTTCCTTCGTAACCCGCTCGAGTTGGATGCGAAGAGTAATCCGGAACATGGTTTACGCATGATCTTGATGTTCAAGCCCGATACATCCTTCTTAGTTCCGTTGGATCGTTGCATTGTGTTGATGCAGAACATTCTGTCGACACCGGTGATTCCGAACGTGAAGGTTTCTGACGCTTTGATTCATCATCGCCGTCAGGCGCTCGCTTTCATCAGAACGTGCCTTGTTTCTGTTCTCAACCTGAACGCCGCGCACGCTTTGTCTGGCTCGGAGGAGCAGATCGAGAGCGCTATCGAAGCAGCGGTCGCCAACGGTTGGGGCAAGAAGTTCCAAACCAACATCGGCGATGAAGCCGCGCAACTAGGGAACAAAACAAAGAGTCAGCTCATTGCAGAACAAAACATCTTCAAGCAACTGATCATCACTGTTATAGCCGCTGAGTGTGATCCATCGCTGAAAGAGACCGACGCGACATTCATGGAAAGCGTTTGTGAGCACATGGCGCTGTTGTTCGTGACCAAGGTATCGCAACCCGCGCAAGAGTCGCAACAAATGGACCACGACGCGCTCGAGCGTCCCCGCGCGACAAACTTCAAGGTGCTCGAAGCATCCCTCTTTTTGGATGCGTTGATGACGTCGCTTGAATCTATAAAGCAAGCACACCTCAAGGCGACACTGAAGACGATTAGCACGTTCATCGACGTCGTGCTCATTTTATCTCACGACGAGGTCGAGGCGCTGCAAGCGCTGGATAGCGGCGCCGAAGGAAAGAAGGCGACTCCAAAAAAGTCGAAGAAGAAGACAGAATCGAGCGATACCGTCGAGTTGGACGAAAGTCAGTACCCGAAACTTTCGTCGTGCGTCGAGGCACTCGTACCGAGACTGATGCACTGCTGCTACAAGCAAGAACCGAATAGCATAATGGGTGGCGTCTCCGGATTGGACGTCATCATGAAACGTTTGCCGACGAGTCTGCTCAAGCGCCGTTTACCCGGTGTGCTGGCGGCGATGATTCGCGCGATACAGGTGCTCCCCGCGCAGGCGTACTCGCAGAAGAAGGAAGCCGTGGAAGCGTTGCACAGAGTCATCGAGATATACGTTCCAGCGGGCGTGACGCCGCGCGGTGATGATGCCAGAATCGAAGAAGGCGTCACAGTACTCGTGAATGAGTTGTGCAGTACCTCTAGCATGGATAGTTCTCGTGAGGCGGTCGAAAGATCGCTTTTGCGGATCGCCGAAAGGACTTCGACGTCCCTCGAGAATGTCCTCTCGCTCTCAGAAGACGCATTACCGGCTTTGATGGAGCGACCGTTGGTTTCGAGACACGTTCTCGCTCAAATCCAATTAGTCAAGCTGATCAACTTTTGCTTGAGCGCATCACCTCCGCTCATTGCGATGAAAGACAAGAGTCTAGATTTCATTCGGGAGGTATTGACCATAGCGGAGAGTGAAGACACCACGGTACTGGCTGTCGAAACTCGCCAGAATGAATCCATCTCGATGCTTCGCCAGGCATGCGTTCAACTCCTCGGCACCGCGCTGAAAGCGCCAGAATTTGCGAAGACGGACACGACCCCAGACATCGTACACGTTCGTGAACGAATCACCTCTGTACTTTTTACTAGTTTGACGTCTCGCAACAGTGCGATCGTCTCCATCGCCAAGGGTGGTTTAGTCGCCGTCAAGCCGCACATGAACAAGAATACGCTCAAGCAGTCGGTGAGCCCGATCCTGATGAGTCTTCAAGCGTTATCGAAACTGTCGATCCCGCTGCTCGAGGCGCTTGAGTACCTCTTAGAGCTCCTCGCGGAGTGGTTTAGTCCCACACTGGGCGAAAAGTTGCTCGAACACATCAAGTACTGGTTGGAGCTCGAAGAAGACGCGGCGCCGGCGGTGCCCGGTAAAGTCGTGCAGAAAAAGTCACCGAAAGACGTCAAGCTCATCGCAGCCATCGTCAACCTGTTCCATCTCTTGCCCAAGCTTCGAGACGCGAAAGATTTGAAGCCGAACGAAAAGAAATTACACCCGTTCGATTTCATCAAACCTCTCGTGCGGGATTTGATGGCGATCGAGGCAACGATGCCTCCAGAGAGTGTGTACAGCGAAGCGAATTCTCTCTTCGCGAAGCCGTTGGCCAAGTTTCTGAGCAAGTATCCGAAGGAATCGCTCGCGTACTTTTTAGCTCGACTCGACCAACCGGAACACTTCGCACTCTTCCTGAAGGTGATCAAACTCCCCGAAGGATCAGCGGTGCTCGAGGTGACCAAATCGAGCTCGACCAAGTTGCTTCGAGACGTCTTCGGTGTCGACGCCGGTAAGCCGGACGACGACGACGCGCTGGCCCTCAGCGAATCTGAAAAGGATGCGGAACTGCTCTACGTCAATGGTTTGAAGCTTTTGGCGACGATTGTCAAACTTTCCCCGGAATGGTTGGCGAAGGAGAAGGCCATTTTGAAGCAACTCGAGGCGAGTTGGAACGATCCCGAGCGACTCGAGCGATTGGCGAACGAGGATAAAAACTCGCTCACCACGATGCTCGAGAGCAAGTATCTCGCCAAGTGCTTCCTGGTGCTCGTCAAGCAGGATCGCTCGCAAGTACACATGCTCTTCCGATTGATGTCCGTGTTGTGCAAGCGAGCCTCCGTCGATTACACCTTCATACGAGAGTTCATCAAGGACGAAGTCGTCGAAAAGTACACTCCGTCTGAACGCAACGCTGTTCTTCATCAGCTTTTGGAAGAGTTTGCTGAAGTCTCCGAGAAGAGTGATGCTTCCGACAACGAATACATCACGATGTCTCTGAAGATGATGGTCAACCCGATGCTCGAGAAGGTGCTCAAACCCAAGTCGGACTCCGACAAAGACTTGCCAAGCGAAATTCTCGAGATTGTTGACGACGCATTCGTCAACAAGCTCGTCGCGGACGTCTTCGCACCGTCCGATTCGGATGAGAAGGGGTTGTACACCGACACGTTGTTGATCGAGCTGCTTCAACTCAGCACGTTGCTCATTCGCTACGCGCCAAAGGCGATGATAAATCATCGCAAGGAACTCATCAAATTTGGATGGAATCATCTGAAACGCGAGAATTCTTCGAGCAAGCAGTGGGCGTTCGTCAACATCAGTTACTTCTTGCAGGCGTATCAAGCGCCGGAGAAGATCATCTTACAAGTCTTCGTCGCTCTCTTGAAGGCGCATCAACCGGAACAAAAGGATCTCGTCACTGAGGCGTTGGACGCGTTGACGCCAGCGCTGCCGCTGCGTCTGCCGCTCGGCGACCACAAGTATCCGATTTGGATTCGGTACACCAAGAAGAGCTTGAACGAGGACGGACACTCGCTTCCGCAGCTCGTGCACATTTGGAGCTTGATTGTGCGACACGCCAAGCTGTTCTACACGTCTCGCGCACAGTTTGTTCCGCAAATGGTCAACCTTCTCTCGAGACTCGGTTTGCCGACGAGCTCGTCGCACGCCAACAGAAAGCTGTCGGTCGACTTGGTCGAGCTCATCATCAACTGGGAGAACGACAGACTCTCTGGTGCGCAACCGCAAGAGGACGTCGAACCTTCGACCACGGGTAAACGAAAGGCGACCGAGAGCCCAGAGAAGGAAGAGGACTTCACGCCGTCGCGCCGCGGGAAGAAGTCGACGAAAAAGACGAAGAAGGAAGAGACTGAGTCGAAATCTCCGGGACGTTCCACCAGAGCGTCGCGCTCGACGAAACAGTCCAAGGAAGACGACGATGACGACGACATGGCAAGCGATTTACCGGAGACGGAAAAGCTCAAGTCTATGCCATCCATCGGCCAAATTGACGAAGGTTTCAAACTGTCCCCGGCGATGGAAGAAATCGTCGTCAACTTTCTCGTTCGAATGAAGTTCATCACCGCGGAAGGTAAAGATCCAGAGACGAAGGCCCTCAACAGCCGCACGTTGGATCTTCTTTCAAATGCGTTGGCGTTGTGGCCGTCCGTTCGCATCAAGTTTACGTTCATCGACAAGCTTCTCACGCTGGCGAGTCAAGCGCAGAGAGATCCGACGTCGACGCTCATAACCGGTCTCTCGGTGCTCAAGATTGCGATGAAGACGCCCGGCTACGATTTTATCACCGAGAACATCGAACAAGCCGTGCGACTTATCGAGCCGTGTCATGGAACTGCGGACAGCGATACGCACAGTCTCCTCGGCGAAGTGATTCAAACAGCCTTCGAGTGCAACAAGGACTCGGGGCGGTACGACGACGCGCTTGCCAAGCTGAAACAGGAAGTCTCGACGCAGCACGAAAAGTGCGTCGCGGACGCGATTGTCGCGAAGAGTGCGCCGAACACGGAGACTGCGAACACGTCGCTCGCGTGCATCCTCAAGGTTATCGAGTGCCAAGCCGCATTCGATCCGTCCACCGTCGACGAGTACCTGAGTTCTCTGATGAAGGTGCTCGCGAGATTGACGCACGAGTTGAACACCGCGTCGGCGGCGGGCGAGCTTCAGCAGAGTCACCCGAAGCGCGGCCAAGCGCCACCGGAGATTGTCGCTCCAGAGTACGGCGGCGTCGCCTACTGCATGATCAAGTGCATCAACGTCATCTCGCTTCGCGTCATCAATAGCGGATCAGAGCAAAAGCAAATCTTTTTGCGTCTGTTGCTTCAACTCATCAACGACAAGGCGACGCACGGCGACGTGCTCATGGCGATCCTCGACGCCATGGTCGCGTGGACGGACACGTCCGCCCTCGGCGAGGTGGCGAGCGAGGAGACAAACGTCGGGAGCTTAAACGCGAAGGAGACGGTTTTATTCTTGTCCAAGCTCGCGCAGCTCACGCGCATGGGTCTGAAGATTACGCAAACGGATGTTTGGGAAGAGAAACTCTTGGGCGCGATATACAAACTCTGCGTCCCTGACGGCAAGCAAGATCCCGCGTTGAGAAGCGAGGTGTTCCTCAAGGTGGAGCGCACGCACCTTCTCGGTTTACGAACGCGTCGACTCGAGATTCGCAAGAAATTCTTTGCGTTGTATCACGATGCCGTCGGTAAGACGCTCTTCCAACGTCTGCAATACATCTTGACGATTCAAGATTGGGACGCGATGGCGGACACGTTTTGGTTGATGCAAGGTCTCGATTTGATTCTGAGCACGCTCGCCGAGGATGAGCGAATCATGCTCGCCCCGAACAGCGCCCTCGTGTCGTCGCTCTTGCCCTTTGACGCCGACACCAAGCAACCCGTGCCCGTTCCGGCCAAGCCAAAGAACACCAAGGCGAACACCACCGAACTCGATGAGTTGATCAAGCGACACGCCAAGTTTCTCCACGATAAATCAAGCGTGCGCGTGAGCGATTTGGTGACGCCCCTGCGACAAGTGGCGACGAGAAATGCGCACGTCGCGTATTACCTCTGGGTGCTGATTTTCCCGATCGTGTGGGCGACGCTGCAACGCGAAGAGCAATTGCAACTCGCCAAGCCGATGATCGGTCTGCTCAGCAAAGAGTCGCACCTGCGACAAGCCGCCGTGTGGCCGAACGTGATTCAAGCGCTGTTGGAGGGCATCTCTCTCTCACAACCGCAACTTAAAATTCCGAGCGAACTCACCAAGTTTCTCGGAAAGACGTTCAACGCGTGGCACACCGCCATCGCGTTACTCGAGAATCACGTCGTTCGGTACCCGCAAGAGGCGAGATGTTTCGACGCGTTGAGTGAACTCTACCGTTTGCTCAACGAACAAGACGTGCTCGCCGGATTGTGGTCGCAACGGTGTCAATCAGACGTCACGCGCGTGGGTTTGTCGCTCGTCCAACACGGACACTGGCAACAGGCGCAAGACACCTTTTTCAAGGGCATTCAACTCGCCACCGCGGGCCAAGCCCCTGGGGTGTCCAAGACGGAGATGTGCCTGTGGGAGACGCAGTGGCTGAACGCGGCGAAACAACTCAACCAATGGGATTTGATTTCCGATTTCAGTCGAACCGTCGAGCACAGCGAGTTGATGGTGCAAAGTCTCTGGCGTTGGGGCGAGTGGGCCGCGGTGAAGGAACTCATGCCGAGCGGGTCGCTGAACGAGATCGAAGAGACGCCCGAAGTCATCACCGTTCGCGCCTTCGCGTCCCTTGTCAGTGGGCGCGTGCGTGAGGCGGAGCAACACTGGGCCAGCGCCGTCAAGTCGTCGCTCGATCGATGGTGGCGACTTCCCGAGACGGGGTCGACGTGTCATATTCCTTCGCTGCACATGTTTAACGCGATCGCCGAGGTGCAAGAGTCCACGCGCATCTTGCTCGAGCTCTCCAACACGCAGCGACGCGGCGTGCAGGGATTGTCGAGCAACCGCACCTTAGTGCAAGACATCATGGAGACGTGGCGCTTGCGCACGCCCAACGAATGGGATCCCATGCCGTGGTGGAGCGAGATTCTCATTTGGCGTGGAAACATGCACAGCATCATGACGCACGCGGCGAAACAGATTGGCGAACAAAACCCAGCCATGATGCAAGCGACGCAACAGCTCTACCAGCTCGGACAGCGCGAAAAGGCTTGGAGTTTGAACAAGTTTGCGAGCGCCGCCCGCGAGCAGCGTGCGCCGGACGTCGCGCTTCAAATCTTATCCAAGCACGAGGGACACATCGAAGTCTCCGAAGCCTTCTCCAAGCTCCGCGAACAGTGCGAATCGTACTTGGCGTTCGGCAACGAGGCGGTCACCGGCTTGAACCTGCTGGAATCGTCCAGTTTGGAGTTCTTTTCACCGCCGCAAAAGGCGGAGCTTTTCCGCCTTCGCGCCAAGTTTCTAGAACAGATGGAGGACTGGGACGGGGCGCACGCCTCGTACTCCACGGCTATCTCTCTGTGCAAACAACTCGCCGAGGCGTGGATATCGTGGGGCGATTTTTGCCGCGCTCGACGCGACGCCGAGAACGCCAACGCCAACCTTCCGTCGACGTGGAGTCAACAAACCACCACGTGCTACTTACAAGGCATCAAGCACAACACGCAAGAGTACAGACACCAGCTCGTCCACGTCGTTCGAATGTTAGCCTTCGACGTCAACCCAGCGCCGATCGGAAGCGCCATCGCGTGTCACATCGAGGTGTTACCGTCGTGGATTTGGATTCCGTGGATTCCGCAGCTCTTGCTCTCGCTTTCGCACAGCGAAGTCTTACACGCCAAGACGATTCTCTTACGACTCGTCGCCGCGCACCCGCAGGCGATCTATTACCAACTGCGCACGTGGCTTCTCGAACGCCGCGACGTCGCCGCGAAAGCGACGCAAACGGCGCGCACACTCGCCGGAAAGGGGGACGAGAAGACCAAGGGCGACGAAAAGACCAAGGCGGTCACCTCAGCGGAGGTTCAAGCGGCGGCGCAACGCGCGCAAGAGGCGACGATCGCCTTTGAAGCCGCCAAAGAAATCATGGAACACCTCCGTGCGAGACACGGGAACTTGGTCGGTGAGCTCGAGGTGCTTCTGAGTGAACTCGGCACGCGATTTGCGTGCACGCCCGAGGAGCGTCTGCTCGTCGTCGTGTACACGTTGCTCCATCGCTGTTACAAGTACCCGGCGGCGACGACGGGCGAAGTCCCAGAGTCATTCAAGAAGGAACTCACCGGCGTCTGTCGCGCGTGTTTCAGCGCCGATATCTCCGTCAAGCACGCTGATTTCTTCGCCGAGTACAAGGCGAGTTACGAACGCGATTTGAACCCCGAGGAGAAGACGTTTCCGAAAACCGTCGCCGAGCTCATGACTCGATTAAAGGCGTGGAAACAACGTCTCTTGAACGACGTCGAGGACCGCCTTCCCGCGACGTTGCGTCTCGAGGACGAATCCACTAAACTCAGAAACGCCACCTTCAACGAGGTTGAGATTCCGGGTCAATACGCTGGCGATCTCTCGTACGGCGCGGTGGATCGTCTCGTCAAGCTCGAACGCATCGGCGCCGACGTGCACGTCGTGCGCAGAAACGGCAACTGTTTGCGTCGATTGGAATTCCTCGGCGTCGACGGTTCCATCAAACAATTCTTGGTGCAAACCTCCCTGACGCCCGCGGCGAGAGGCGAAGAACGCATGGCGCAGCTTCTTTCGACGCTCAACGGCGTCTTCGCCAGGCACGTCGAGACGCGCAAGCGCAACGCGTGCTACTACGTTCCCGCCATCGTTCCGGTGTGGCCGCAGGTACGACTCCTCGAGGACGACGACGCACACGGCACGTACGCCGAGGTGTACGACGCGCACTGCGCGAGGTACCGTCGCGAGCCTGATTTACCGGTTACCCTCTTCAAAGCCGCGCTCGATCCCGCCATTCTCGGCGACGTCGTCGACACGGAGGAGGTGCTCGAGCTCCGATTAAAGGCGCTCATGGAGATTACGCAAAAGCACGTCACCGAGAACATCTTCTCGCAGTGCATGTACAAGACGCTCCCGAGCAGTTCGCATCTGTGGACGTTTAAGCGTCAACTGTCGCAACAGCTCGCAATCTCGAGCTTTCTCTCGGCGCTCTTGCGCATCGGAGGACGCACGCCGACGAAGATCATGTTCGCGAAGAACACGGGTAAGATTTTCATGCTCGATTTCCATCCCGCGTTCGACGCCAAAGGTATCGTCGAGTACATCGAACCCGTGCCGTTCCGTCTCACGAGAAATCTGCACACCTTCTTCACGCCGTTCGGCGTCAAGGGTGACTTCGTCACCGCCATGGCGTCGGCGGCGCAGGCGTGCGTCGACCCTCGCGCCGATTTGGAGGCGCACCTCGAACTCTTCTTCCGAGATCAACTCATGGTCTGGCCTTGGAGACGCATGCTCGCGTCCAAGGACGCCAACGCCGTCAATCCCTCGCCGAGCGAGATTAAAAACATGGCGCGCGCCAGCGTCCAAGAGGTGCTTCGCCGCCTTCCCATCATCGCCCCCGCGCCGCCGACGGAGTCATCCGCCGACGCCGCACCGAGCGTTCAAAAAGCCGTCTTACACCTCGTCGACGCCGCGCTCAACATTAGAAACGTCGCTCGCATGGAGAGCACGTGGGCACCGTGGTTTTGATCACGACTTGTATTATTCCATCATCGCGTCGGCGCTCGCCGCCGAAAAAGTGCACGCCTCCTCGCCGCGCCGTCCCACCGCGTCCCCGCATTCGTTCGCGCGTCCCATGGCGCCCGACGACCCGGTGTGGCCGCCGGACGTTCGCTACCTCGACGCCCTCGATTACTCTCGTCTCGTCGACCCGGAAAACGCGCACGCGCGCGCGTACAGGCCCTCGGGAAACGCGCCCTGTCGACACACCCGCGACAAGGCAAAGCGACGGGTCAAGGTGCGATTCGTCACCGACGAAGGACATCCCGCGCGCGGAGAGCGCGGGTTGTACGCGAATAAGAAATTCGCCCCGCGCGAGCGCATCATCGATTATCACGGCGTCGTGACGACGTCCGAGGACGCGGACGAGGCATCGGATTATTGCTTGGCGTTTGGTCTTCGAAACGAGCTCGCGGTGGACGCGCGGCGGGCGGGGAACGAAGCGCGGTTCGCGAACGATTTTAGAAACACCGGTAAGGTGCAAAACGCGAAATTTGACGCGTACACGGACGAAAAGGGGGATTATAAGCTCGCCGTGTTCGCGGGACCGACGAAGGCGATCGCCAAGGGGGAGGAGATTTTGATTTCGTACGGGAAGAGGTTTTGGGCGTCGAGGTTCGGGGATGATTTAGAATCGTTTAGGACGGATTTGCCGACATCTTCGCGGGGGTAGTTGTATATGTACTATGTGTATCGGTGTGTAGCGCGTGGAGATGAATGTCGGTCGCGCTCGACGACGCGGTTCGGTTCGAAATTGTTGTTAAAATCGCTCCGTAGTGCTCGCGTGGCGATTCACTCCTCTTCGCTTGACGATTCTTCCTCGCTCGACGCCTCCTCGAGCCAATCGACGAATGGACGAGCGAGGTTGAGGAATTTCTTTTCGCTCTCGTCCGCGTCAGCCTTCTCTTCCGCCCACGCGAGGACGCTCTCTTCGGAGATGACGTCCATGTCGTAGAGCGTGTGAAGAATCTTGGCAAAGGACGGCGTGCACACCGAGCCGCCCATGCCCTTGAAGACTTCCTCTTCCGCGCAAAAGTCTTCAAGCGTGAGCAAAGCTTCCACCTGGTCGTCTTCGCTCTTTAAGAATCGCGCGAGAAGCGGCGCCCACTCCTTGAGTCTCGCACGCAAGCGCTTAAGCAATTCCGGCGTCCCCGACGGCGCGGATTCCGGATAGAGTTTGACGTTTTCGCGAGATGTCTTGGCGTTGGCGGGCAATGTCAAGCCGATGATGGTCATCAAGACGTAACGCGCGATGTCCGCGAAGGTTCTGTTCTCGGCCATCTTCAAACCTTGTAATTCTACAACGGCGTTTTCTTGCGCGTACCCTTGCTTGACGCAACGCAAAAACGTCTCCGCGACCTCTCGCCTGAACACGGATTCGCGCTGCGTGAGCTCGTCCTCTTCGCTCTCTGATTCGTTACCCGACACCGGTGCGTTCGCCGCCGAGGTACCACCGCGTTTACCTTCGTCCGCGTACTCGTGAGAACAATCATACGGTTCTCGCGCCTTCGGCGGCGCGACGTTGCGAAACCAAGATTCCTCGCGTGGCGCCCACGCGTACCCAGCGCCGCCCGCACCCACGGAATTGGGATTCCAAATCGCGCTCGTGTCCACCCCAGCGTTCGCTCGCGCCTTGTTGAGCGTCGCCTCGACGTCCGCCGGCGCGTGTTCGCCTCGCACCTCGTCTCTTGTGCTCTCTAAATCCGCAAACTCGAGCGCGTTGTCTTGTTCCGAATCATCCGAATCGTAATCGTCATCCTGAATCGCGGGTTGCGGCGCCAGCGCGATTCGAGAGTTTGGCTTCACGACGAACCCTTTCCCGACGACGACACCCGCGGCAATGGCGCATCCCGCCGATACACTCGCGCCCTCGTGCACGACGACGTTCTCTTGTAACACGGAGCTCGTCACCGTCGTCCCGTCGCCGATTCTCACGCCATCGAACAAGTAGGCACCGTCAATGACGCAATTCTTTCCGATGACGACGTTATTTCCGATGACGCTGTGCGCGACGCTCGAGCCTTCGCCGACGACGGATTTCGCGCCGACGAGACACCCCTTTCCGACGACGGCGTTCGAGCGCACCTCGCACTGCGGACTGAGATAGCTATTCCCCCACTGGTGCACGAACGACTCGGGGTTGAGTACCGGCACAACGCGCGTGTCCGGCACGTACGGATACGTCCATCTATTCAACACGTCCCTCGACACCGCGTCGTACGATCGCAGAGAGTGCACGCGCGCGGCGTACTCGCGCGTGGAAATCTCGTGCCCGTACAGCGTGTTCCCCAACTCTCGCTCGTTCAGCGTGCCAACGATGAAATCCCGACGAATGCTTTGATAATCAAAGTTATCCGTGAACAACATCAAAAACTCGGGCGCGCAAATGTCCACGTGACAATCCATTAGATTCGTTCGCACGCGAATATTCGTCACCTCCCCGAAGAGAGACGCGTCCAACATTGTCGCCGGCGCCCTCGCGTGTCCACTTCCGTGTTCCTCGTAGTGCACGATCTTATTCGTCTCCGCGTCCATGGCGATGGTCAAATTGGAGTCCCCGTACCTCCCCTCGCGCACGTCCGCGCTCACCTCGCGCAGACACACCGTCATTACCGCCAATTTTTCTCGCTTGCGTCTCGCCCTGTGCGCCTCGAGCGCCTCTCGCAGATCCATGTTCGTCACCACGTCTCCGCTCACGAGCACGAAATCGCTCCGAATCACATGTTTATGATCGATCAACCGCAGCGCCTCCCCCGCGGAGATGCAATTCGAGCTCGCGATGCACTTGGTCGTCATCCCGCCTCGCATCCCGTCCCCGTCCCGACCGCGGCGTCCATCCGATCCATCCCGCTCCCCTCCCGCGCCAGCGCTTCCCTGCGACCACCCGCTCGCGTGAAGGTACGCCTCGATCGCGTCCGCGTGCGCGCACGCGACGACGAACGTCTCCTCCACTCCCTGCGATGCCAGCCACTCGAGCACGTATTCCAGCGCCGGCGCGTGCGCGATGGGCAACAAAACCTTGGGTCCGCGCACCGTGAGCGGTTTGAACGCGTTCGCGAACGAGTCCGCGATGACGACCGCTTGGAGCGTTTGCTTGACGTTGGCGACGTCGTCGCCGCCCTTGGCGGGCATGACGCGCGTCGGTGGGGCGTCAGAGCGCGGCACTGTGGGGATGCAGCGCCCATCGCGCGGGGCTTCGTCGAGCGTGTCCGCGAGCGCGCCGAGCGCGCGAGGACGCGACGATGCGGACGCGGACGTCCTGTACGGTGATCTCGTCGACGGCGACGGCGAGGGGCGACCGTCGAGCGGCGCCGAGGCGGTGGGGCGGATGAGTGTGATGTTGGCGCGGAAAGATGAAGAAAAAGAGGCGCTCGAGCGCGAGTGCGAGGCGTTGCGCGCGCGGTGCGACGTGTTGGAAAGGAATATTTCGTGTCTGTTTAACACGGCGCGCGCGGAGATCGATCGGAAGGATAAGGAGATTGAACGGTTGCGCGGGAACGGGTAGAGGATTGATTTCGATTCGATTCGGCGCACCTACTGTACTAGGTAGTAGAAACATTAATTCACAACGACGACACCGTACTAGACGAAGGATGCGTCTTCAAATCGCGACGCGCCGTCGACGGAGACGCGAAGGCGCGGACGCCGATCGATGAACCGCATCGTTCCCGGACCGCCCGGCGTCGAGCTCGGCGCCGCCGCCACCAGTTCCAAAACCTCCATCGACGCCTCGTCCGCGACGACGGCGAACACGGTGTGCGCTCGACCGAAGTGTCGCGCGGGTTCTTTCCCGAGATAGACAAAAA